>Ga0228535_1001428_pt1 | contig 36799 bp, 33 predicted proteins | sample SJ1metagenome_FD_168457 | JGI IMG/M metagenome (GOLD analysis project Ga0228535, IMG submission 168457) | Enriched culture of PCE-dechlorinating microbial communities from Ithaca, New York, USA - SJ1 | ecosystem: Engineered > Modeled > Simulated communities (microbial... > Unclassified | place...
TCGGAAGACCGCCGCTCGACGAGGGAAAGCTTGAGGAGAGGAAGCGGTTGGAAAGGGAAGACGCGGCGAAGAGGAACGAAGTCGAAGGCAAGTTCGGAGAAGGGAAGCGGAAATACGGACTGAACCGGATACGGGGGAAGCTTCCCGAGACAAGCGACAGCATAATCATCCTTCAATTCATAATAATGAATCTTTGGAGGATGCTCCGGGATATTTTGTCTTTTTTTCCGAAGAGCGTCGAAAAAGTCGTTTTGGTCATGTCGTGGACTATTCTTATCCACAACTTGTCCACTTCGGCTTTCCCGAAGCAGCGCTCATAACTTGTTCATGAAGCCCAAATTATGAAAAAACTGCTGGTAAGGAGGGATGACCATGAATTTTGGACTTGAAAACAAGACCGTACTGGTGCTTGCCTCAGGCTCAGGCCTGGGAAAGGCGGTTGCCGGAGAGTTCCTGAAAGAGGGGGCGACCGTGGTGATTTCCGGCAGGGGAGAGGAAAAACTCGTGTCCGCGGCGGCAGACCTGGAGAACAAGACAGGAAGAAAGCCTCTCTTCTGCCCGTGCGATATTACAAACCCCGAAGACCTGAAGAAACTGGTCTCTTTCGCGTCCGGGCCCGGCGGCGGCGTGGATGTCCTGGTGAACAATGCGGGAGGCCCCCCTGCGGGGACATTCGAGAGCTTCGGCGACGACATTTGGGTAAAGGCGTTTGAACTCACTCTGCTCAGTTATGTCCGGGCGATTCGGGAAGTGCTGCCCCATATGAAAAACAGGGGGTGGGGAAGGATAATAAACTCCACGTCATCCTCGGTCCGCGAGGTTCTGGAAAACCTGATCCTCTCAAACACATTCCGTCTCGGGGTCATAGGACTCACGAAGACGCTGTCTTCGGAGTTCGCACCCTACGGCATCCTGGTGAACGCTATCGGACCCGGCCGTTTTGATACTGAGCGCATTCGCCAGCTTGACAGGGCCCTGGCCGAGAGGAAAGGCCTTCCGGTGGAGGACGTGAGCCGGGCCTCCCTCTCCCGCATTCCCCTGGGGCGGTACGGTGATCCTGCGGAGTACGGCAGGCTCGCCGTCTTCCTGGGCTCCGGGGCGAACACGTACATCACGGGACAAACCATCCTGGCGGATGGCGGAATGGTGCGGGCTGTTCCCTAGAGGCGGGCTGTAACATTTTGACCCGGAGACAAAGGAAAGGGGGATCCTGTCTAATCGGGAGGCCCCTTTCCTTATTTACAGCCTGGTCTACAGGACTTTCCTCAATGTATCGATTATGGTACCGTCGCGGTATTCCACAAGGCCGACTATTTCATCTCCGAACCGGACTTCGTCAGGAATGCCTGTTATCTTTTCGATTTCATCCTTCAGCCGGCGGATGTCCTTTACCGGGAGCCCCGCCGACAGGGCAAGTGACTTGAGGTCTTCCCGCTCCGGATTGATAGCGATTCCCTTCTCGGTAACGATGGCGTCCACGGTTTCTCCCGGCGTGACTACGGTCTGGACCTGTTCACGGATGGAAGGAACCCCGTTTCTCATTGAAGGTATGGTGATAACGGAAAGCTTTGCTCCTGCAGCGGTATCGGAGTGTCCTCCGGAAGCTCCCCGCAGCACACCGTCGTGTCCTGTCAGAACGTCAACGTTGAAATCGGTGTCAACGTCAAGGGCTGCAAGAACCACAACGTCCAGATCATTTACAAGGCATCCCTTGTTGAATGGATTCGCGTAGCATGAAGCATCGACTTCCATGTGATACGGATTGTCGGCCATCGATGAGGTAACGGCGGCGTCGAAACTCTGGACGTCAAAGAGAGCCGTGAAAAGACCTTCCTTCAGCATGTCGGCCATGTATCCCGTAATGCCGCCTATGCAGTAGCTTCCCCTGATCGACTGTCCCTTCATGTATTCCTTTACGTATTTCGCGACAGCGAGACTGGGGCCTCCGCCTCCTGTCTGGAAGGAGCATCCGTTTTTCAGCATCCCGGAGGCTCGGATAAGACCGAATGCAAGTTCTGCGATACGAAGCTGCACGGGATCCCGGGTTACTCTTGTAGCCCCTGTGGCGATTTTTGACGGATCTCCGATGGAATCAACTATGGCGACCTGGTCCACAAGGTACTGGGGTATTGAGATTCTGGGTGCGAGAGGATAGTCTACAAGGTTATCCGTAACAGCGATCACATGGTCGGCATACCTGGCATCCACCATCGCGTAGCCCATGGAACCGCATGCCGTTTTTCCCGAAGAACCTGTGAAGTTTCCCAGGCGGTCACAGGCAGGAGCAGCGAGAAATGCCACGTTTATATGGAGGCTGCCTTCTTCTATCGACCTTGCTCTTCCCCCATGGCTTCGTATCATAACGGGAACTTCGAAATCTCCTCTTGAAATGGCCTTTCCCACTTCTCCCCGGACTCCCGATGTATTCAGCCGGGAAATTACTCCCTTGCGAACCATTTCCGCAACACAGTCATGGCAGTCACCGAGGGAGCTCGGTGCAAGGGTGACGTTCCGGATGCCCATCTTTTCAAGAAGAAACAGGACCCGGCAGACCAGGGAGTCCCCGTTCCGCATGTGATGATGGAAGGAGATGGTCATGCCGCTCTCCAGTCCCGAGCGGCGGATGGCCTCCTCAAGGTTTGGCGCAACCTTGTCCGTTGCAGGGGCAGGGATTTTCCTCGGGAAAAGTTTTGGGGTCCAGGAATACGTTCCGTCCAGTCGGGCGTACGGGCCTCCAAAGGGAGTAAAACTACCAAGTCCGGGAACGGAGACAGGGACGTATCGTCCAATGGAGTTTTTCACGGTTTCAAGCTTCATTCCACATCCACCTCCATCCCGGCAAGTTTTGCGAGTTCAATAGTACGGATGGCCTGGGCAACTACAGGCGCATCCACCATCCGGCCGTCCACAGCGACCACTCCCAGATGACGCTCTTCCGCTTCTCGTGCGCCACGGACGATCCTCTCGGCTTTCCTGACCTCTTTTTCTTCCGGGGTGAAGGCTTCATGGATTACGGCGATCTGTGACGGATGAATGGCGGCCTTCCCTGAAAAGCCGAGGGATACTGACATGGCTGCCTGTTCGCGAAGACCTTCCGGATCGTTGATATCTGTGTAGACTGTGTCAAAAGCGAGAAGTCCGTTGGCCTTTGCCGCCAGAATCACTGCGCTCTTCGCGTACAGCATTTCAAGCCCTTCCCTGGTAATCTTGATGCCAAGATCGGCAGCAAGGTCCTGCCCTCCGATCGTGAGCCCGAGGATGCGGGGTGATGATTCCGCTATGGCTGGTGCACCGACGATAGCCTTTGCTGTTTCGAGCATGGCATGTATTCTTACTGATCCCGGTTCGATGCCGTTTTCATTTTCCAGGCGTGAGATGATTTCATCTGCCGCCCGGACATCGTCCGGCGAATCTATCTTCGGAATTCGTACGGCATCGGGACATGCGGGAATTATTTCCTCAAGATCCTTTTCAAAAAACGTTGTATCCCGCCCGTTAATGCGGACAACTCGCTCCACAGTGCCGAAATCGAGGTTCCGGAGCGCATATTTCACCAGTTTCCTGGCAGCGTCTTTTTCAGTGATGGAGATGGAGTCCTCCAGATCCAGAAGGACTCCATCCGAACCGTATATGGCACAGTTCTGAATCATTCCCGGGTTGTTCCCGGGAATATACAGCAGAGACCGGCGGGGCCGGTTTAAGAATGCAGTCATGAGGAATACTTCCTTTGTATTGAGATTTTTCTCTCCACGGCCTGCGTTCATTGACAAACCGCAGTATGAGCCGTCAAAAAAACATGAAATCTTCCAGGTCTTTTTCGAATCCGGATTTTTCCCGCCAGATAGCGAAAGATTCATTCAGGTGCTCTGTCCAGACGGCACAGGCTTTCTCATGGTCCCTGCCCACAAATGCCCTGTAGAGTTCTTTCCTTCTCGCAAGGCTTTTGTGAGGTCGGTTAGGGAGGGTGATACGCATAACTCGGTAGCGGTCAAAGACTTCCCTCTGTGTCCATATGAGGGTGGTGAGGATTTTTGACCTGCAGGCCTCGAATACTACCTGGTTGAAAGATTTTACGATGGGGAAAAACCGTTCAAGAAGCGCCTCTCCGCTGTACTCCGCAAATACGCGGTCAGCCTGTTCAAGCAGGTCTCTCAGCTGTTCAAGTTCTTCGGCTGTTATCCGGAGTGCCGTATATCTCACAGCCAGTGTTTCGATAGCTTTTCGGACTGCAAGGCAGTGAGCGAGTTCATAGGGGGATATCCCGAGAACCCTGTTTCCCTTCATGGGAATTCTCTCGATAAAGCCCTCAGCCTCGAGCTTTTGTACAGCCTCTCTGACAGGGGTTCGGCTTACCCCGAAATCCTGTGCAATCTCGGAATCCGTAAATGTCGAGTCAGTCTTCAGCTCCCCCCTGAGGATAGCTTTCCGAAGGTGTTCGTATATGATTTCACGCATTGGTTTCGTACGGATATCAGGAACATTTTTCAAAAGAGGCATTGAGCGCTTCCTCCAGGAAAAATCAATTTTCTAAAAAATTGTATCCACTATCCAACATCCATAATCTATATCGTATAATAACGTCATCATCAAAAAGTGTAAAGTGGGAGGGTTTAAATATTTTGTATATTTTATGGAGGGTCATCTGTTCATGAGACAAGAGTATGGAAGCAATTCGTTTTTCGTTCAAAAAAAATACCCTTCTTCCGGTATCTTGCAGCCTGCCCGAGCCGGACAGCCCGGATAGGAGACTGTACCATGTTCGGGCTTGAAGAACGGATTCTTGATGGCAGAAGCGATATGGAGGAACGGAGGGAACTTCTCCGTTCGAGAGGGCTTGCCGAGCCCGGCGGAGAAGACCTTGTGCTTGGCTTTTTCAGTGACGGAAAACTTGTTGCGACAGGGGCGCTTGTGGGGAATATTCTGCAGGGGATTGCCGTAGACAGGGAAATAGAGGGTGAAGGCGCGGCGGCGGTAGTCACTTCGGCGCTTGTTAAAAGGGCAGTAGAGCGGGGAATACGGAGGATTTTCATCTATTCGAAACCCGAGGAATCCCGGAGGTTTCAGGAACTCGGTTTTACCCTTCTCGCTTCAGTGTCTGTTGAAAGTTCCGGTCTCGGAGCTTCACTTCTCGAATGGGGGAGTGAAGGGATCAGTGCCTGGAAAAAAGAAGCTGCGGTTATTGCGGAGAACAAGCCCCCGATGGCCGGATCGGTGGTAGTGAACTGCAATCCGTTTACCCTCGGGCACAGGCGCCTTATTGAATATGCTTCCGGAGCCAGTACATGGCTGTACATACTCGTTGTTCAGGAAGACCGGTCCCTCTTTCCCTTCGACGTCCGGCTCCGGCTTGTCATGGAAGGAACGGCGGACCTGCCGAACGTGACGGTACTGCCCGGAGGGCCCTACGTCATTTCCTCCGCCACCTTTCCGGCCTATTTCACCAGGGTCCCGGCCGGGGGCGATTCCCGGAAGATCACCGAGCTCTATGCCGCCCTCGACCTGGAGATGTTCCGGCGGCACGTGGCCCCCACTCTCGGCGTAGGCGTCCGCTACGTGGGAACGGAACCCTACTGCCCTGTGACGTCCGTTTATAATGGCCTGATGAAAAAAATTCTCCCGGCCGGCGGGGAGGATTGCCATGCTGTTAATTTAGTGGAAATCCCGAGGTTCCGGGAGGAAGGAGTTCCTGTAAGTGCCTCACGGGTGAGGGATCTTATAAGGGAAAGAAAAATGAAAGATGTGGAGAAGCTTGTTCCGGAAGTTACCTGGAAGTGGCTGAATTCTGAAGACGCATTTCCAGTTCTTGAAAAAATACGAAAGAGCAATTCCAGGCACTGAAAAAAGGGTCTATACCCCGAAGGGAGAATAAACGATGAAAGCAGTAAAGAATTCTGCGGCAGGGACGCTGGAATCAAGTGATGTCCTGGTTACGATTGTCCCTGCCGATGGGTCGGCGGTAAACCTTTCAGTGGACAGTATTGTAATGAAACAGTATGGCGGGCGGATACGATCGGTAGCGGAGGAAATGATCGGTACATCAGGCCTGTCCGGCGCATCGGTGATGATTCAGGACAGGGGAGCCCTGGAGTGCACTCTCAGGGCCAGGCTCGAGGCAGCCATTGAACGTACAGCTGCAGAAGAATGATGCGTACCGTCCTTGAAGCAAGGGAAGACCGGTGGAACCGCAGAAAAGCTTTAGCTGCCGGGCTCGGAGAAGGATGGTCGGTTCTTTCCTTTACCCTTAGGCTGCCGGCCTTTCTTAGACTGGAACGGCGATACGAAGCGATTGCCGGATTATTGTTTGATGACCTCCTTGTTTTCCTCAGGGAAAAAGGAATTGAAAGCGGTTTTCGGGAATTTGCAACCCATGGAGATGGACCTGAGGGTATGTGCACAGTTCGGGGAAATCCTCAGGAAGTGAAAATGGTCTGCGTCGAGTTCGAGGAAACCCATCCATGGGGATCTCTCGCGGATGTCGATATAATGGACAGCGGGCAGAATGTGGCAGGACGGTCCCGGATCGGGCTGCCTCCCCGTAAATGTCTTGTATGCCTGAACCCGGCGGCAGCGTGCGTTGCCGGAAGGATTCACAGCGAAGAAGAAATAAAAAGAAAGGTGAATGAAATATTGTGCACTCCCCCTTTCTTCCCTTCAGAACGAATTATCCGGCACATTTCAGAATCAGCCGGGGCTGCAGTCCTCCTTGAGGCCGCCGCCACACCCAAGCCGGGACTTGTGGATCCTCATTCACGGGGTGCCCATGAGGACATGGATTATTTCACGTTCCTGGTCAGTGCGTCTGCCCTTGCCCCCTGGTGGGATGTTTTCGTCCGCATGGGGTGGAACAACCGGGGAAAGAGCCCCGAATCTCTTTTTCCTGAACTGAGAAAAGCCGGACTGAGGGCGGAGAAAACGATGTTTGCCGCTACAAAGGGCATCAATACTCATAAAGGTCTGGTATTTTCACTGGGAGTTCTTTGTGCTGCTGCCGGCATGCTTGCGGCGGAGGGACATGACCTGTCACCCGAAAACTGTGCGTCCTGCGGCGCCTCTATGGTCAGGGGCATTGTTGAAAAGGATTTTTCAGCGATTGAAAACTCTTCGGCAGATGCAGGATCTCTTACTGCAGGAGAAAAACTCTATCTTAGCCAAAAGAAGACCGGAATACGGGGTGAGGCCGAGCTGGGCTTTCCTTCAGTCCTTCATGCAGGTTTGCCGGAATTGTTTTCGGGCATTCAGGCGGGATTGTCACTGAACGATGCTATGGTCAACTCTCTTCTTTCTCTTCTTTTAATTGTGGAGGATACGAATATTCTCTCCCGGGGCGGGAAAGAGGGAGAATGCTGGGTAAGGAAAACTGCCAGGGAAGCACTCAACGCGGGAGGAATGGCTTCAGAAAAGGGAAAAGAGGCTGTCCGGAAGATGGACATCCTCTTTTCAGAAAAGAAGCTTAGTCCCGGCGGGAGTGCGGATCTTCTTGCCGTGACCGTTTTTCTGTATCTGCTCACTCAAGCCAGCGGATGATCTCCTCGAGAAACGTGTGATGGAGCATCCGGGTCACAGGTCCGGGATTTCCCGAACCTACTGCCTGCTCTCCGATCCTGACTACCGGGACTACCTCTTTTACCGAACCGGTGATAAACGCTTCACTGGCCTCGGAAACCTCGGAAAGGAGCGGGCACCGTTCCTCGACCTTCATTCCCTTTTCCCGTGCAAGCTGCAGAATGATATCCCTCGTGGTTCCCTTCAGTACCCTGGAAAGCGGTGCGGTAATCAGGGCGCCGTTTTTATAGAGAAAAAACGTGCTGTGGGCTGCCTCGGTAATTTCTCCCTCAGGACAGTAGAGGATCTCGTACGCATCGCTCCTCCCGGAGTATCCGGTATACGAGAACATATAATCCACGCTCTTTACGCCGGGAGTGTGGCGACCTCCGTCCACCGGCATAAGGAGGACTCCCCTGTCGTATACTTCAGGAGAGGGTTTCTGGACTTTCTCGAAGAGTGTAAAGAATCTCGAGGCGGGAAAAGCTCCCTGGTGAAAAATATCTCCGCCCGTGATGAAAGGGCGGACCAGGCAGTCTTCCTTCATGCGGGTAATTCCATCGCGGATGATGTCCTTTATCTCGTCAACAGGAAGGGGCAATGTGATGGATGCGCTTTCTGCGGAACGGGCAAGCCGTTCCAGGTGCGGGGTGAGCATCAGGGGCCGCTTCCTGAAAGTGCAGATGGATTCGAACACACCCACGCCCCGGAGAATGATATAGTCGGAAACTGGAATGGATGCCTTTTCCATGGGCTGAAATGCCCCGTTTATGTAACAAAGAGACATGAACGATCACCTCGAAAAGTCTGTATTGGAACCTTTGCAGTATAAGGGTATTATAAAAAATATGCACGGTATTGTTTCCTAAAATTTTTCTTTGGGACCGAAAAGGTGAAACCTATGGCACAAAATACTCTTCGCTTCTTAAAAAAAGCCGTCATGCTGCCGTTGTTTTTTTTCCTGTCCCTCTCTGTATCCGGGGAAGGGAAAGAGGACACGTACAGGATTCTTTTGCTTAATTCCTACCATGACGGGTTTTCATGGACTGACGGAATAACGAAGGGAATTCGGGAGACACTCCAGTCATCCGGAAAAAAAGTGAACCTTTCAGTAGAGTATATGGATACCAAACGATATGGATCAATTACTGCTTTCTCGGCGTTTGCCGATTACTTTGAATCAAAGTATGAATCGTCTTCTCTTGACCTCATCCTCTGCTCGGATGACGATGCCTTTTCATTTCTTCTCCGAATGCGAAGAAGAATTCTGGGAGAGATCCCCCTCGTTTTCTGCGGTGTCAATAATCCCCAGCTTGCATCTTATGAGAAAAGCGGTCTTGTAGCGGGGCTCATAGAAAAGGTTGACATATCGGGAACTGCGGAACTGGCTCTAAGGCTTTTTCCGGAAACTGAACACATTGCACTTGTGAGTGATCTGTCCACTACGGGAATGACTGCCATAAGCCAGGCCAGAGAAGAGCTTTTCCATTTGTCCGAAAAGGTTTCCATAATTGATATTTTCGGGCTCACTGCGACAGAACTCCAGGCAGAGGTTTCCTCCCTTCCGCCGAAGACCGTTGTTCTAATGCTTGTCTATTTTCAGGATGCAAACGGTCGGTTTTATCCCCCGGAACGGAGTATTTCTATCATCAAGAAAGCCTGTCCCTTTCCTGTTTTCGGGCTCTGGGGCATGATGGTGGAAGGAGGGGCTCTTGGAGGAAGCGTTATTCTCTCGGAAAAACATGGAGCATCTGCAGCAGGGATCGCGCTAAAAATTCTCGACGGCGCCGAGCCGTCTTCTCTTCCGGTTGAGTCCGACACCTCTCTCATTCCCGTATTCTATTACCCGGAGATGGTCAGGCTCGGTCTGACCGTTCGTGATATCCCAGCCGGATCTGTCGTTCTGGATGGCCCCGTATCCTTTTTTTTCAGGCACTGGAAGCTCATTCTTGCCAATATGGTATTGCTTCTTGCGGCATGTATGTATGTGGTCACTCTTCTTCTCAACGAAAAAAGAAAGAAGACTGCAGAAAAAGATCTTGAAATGAAAAAGGCTCAATGGGAAGGGCTTTTCCACAATACTCCCGTGGCATGCGTCGTTTTTAACAGTGAAAACGATATTACCTCAGTCAATGAAAGCTTCTGCAGTTTATTCGGATATGAGCGGGAAGAAGTTCTCGGGAAAAACCTGGACAAAATCGTAGCTGATTATCCCGGCCTGAATCAGGAAGCCGAGGCTATTTCAGGGAAAGTCCTTTCAGGAGAGCCGGTTATAGGCGAATCGCTCCGGCGGAAAAAAGACGGTACCCTGTTCCCGGTGGAATACCAGGGAATCACCTTTCCGCTGGAGAAGGGCTCTTTTATGGGGTACGCCATTTACCGGGATATCTCGGACCAGAAAAAAAGCGAGGACGAAATCCGGCACAATCTGCGGAAAGAATCGCTTATCTCTTCTGTTTCGGCGCGCCTTCTCGAAGAAGGTGTGGAAGGGGGCCTTCCTTCGTCTTTCATGGAAGTCGCATCTTTTCTGGGGGCTGGCAGAGGGGGGATTATTGAATTAGACGAGAACAGGCGAATAGCAAGAGAGCTATCGCTTTCAGGAGGGACGGCGAGCTTTCAGGTTCCTCCCGGAGCTGCGTCCTCCATTTCCCCCGGTGATGTGGAGCAGATCGCCCGTTACCTCTGGGAAAAGGGAAAAATTGAAATAGCCAGAAGAGGAAACGGCCAAATCAAGGATATGCCGTGGGCAGATTCTCTTCTTGAGGTATGGGGCGAACCTCTTTTTGTCCAGCCTGTTTATTCCGGAGGTGCAGTAAAGGGATGGCTTGCACTGAGACTGCCGTCAGTCCCGCTGCAACACAGCGAGGAAGCTTTTGCCGCAATGTTCTGTGACCTTGCAGGGAGTGCCTTCTACAGGGAAAAACGGGTCAGCATGATGGCCGAGGCGAACAGGATGCTCGACGAAGCGGCGAAAGGTGTGGTAGGAATACTGGGGCATGCACTGGCCATGAAGGACCCCTATACTGTAGGGCACCAGATCAACGTGGCAAATCTTGCACGGGCCATGGCAAACCGCGGCGGATATGACGAAACTTTTCAGGAAACCGTTTTTTATGCCGGACTTGTTCACGACCTGGGAAAGATAACGATCCCGTCATCTATTCTCTCGAAGCCCGGGAGACTGTCTGAGATAGAGTTCTCAATTATCAGGAGCCATGCGCTCCATGGATGGGAAATACTGTCGTCAGCCGATCTTCCCTGGCCGCTTGCAGACATAGTGATCCAGCACCATGAACACATTGACGGGTCAGGATATCCCTTTGGACTGAAGGGGGACGATATCTGCAGGGAAGCCCGTTTTCTTTCTGTTGCCGATGTTGTGGAAGCCATTTCATCCGACAGGCCGTACCGCCCAGGGTTGGGTATCGGGAAGGCGCTTGGGGAAATCAGGGAAAACAGGGGGGCGTGGTACGATCCGGAGGTCTCGGATCTTTGTATTGAAGTTATCGGAGGCGGTTTTTCCTTCGACGGGGAAAACTACAAACTTTTTATTCCGTAATGCTTTCTGCATTTGAGATATACTGTATAATATGTTCTGTTTAGGCATATGGAATCAGAAAAATGTAGACATGCTTCTTCGGCAGGAAGGGGAGAGTTTCGGAATGGCCTTTCAAATTTTTGCGATAAATCCCGGCTCCACCAGTACGAAAATTGCCTGGTACAGTGACGAAGAAGAAATTTGGAGGGAAACCGTACGGCATGATCCTGAAGCTCTAGGTGCCTTTCAGTCTGTTGCTGCCCAATTTGAGTTCCGCCTGGAGACTATCGGAGAAACCGTACGGGACCACGGCTTCTCGTTTGATGACCTTTCTGCAGTTGCGGGGCGCGGCGGGCTTGTCGAGCCCATTCCCGGAGGAACCTATAAAGTGGATGATGCGCTGCTGATACGGCTCCGTAAAGGAAAACCATGGGAACACGCATCCAACCTGGGAGGGATACTCGCTGATGCTATTTGCCGTCCGCGGGGAATTCCGGCCTTCATCGTGGACCCGGTTGCGGTTGATGAAATGAATCCCCTGGCCAGGATCACCGGTATTCCTGAACTTCCCAAAGTGTCCCTCGGACATGCCCTTAATATTAAAGCGACCGTCCGCCGTGCAGCGACAGAGCTCGGAAAACCCTGGGATACGCTGAACCTCATCGTAGCCCATATCGGCGGAGGGATCACGGTTTGCGCCCATGAAAAGGGCAGAATGACCGATCTTAACAGCGCCAATGACTTCGGCCCTTTTTCCCCGGAACGTTCGGGGGGGCTTCCTGCGGGAGACCTTGCGAGAATGTGCTTCAACAGCGGGTTGTCGGAAAAAGAAATGCTGAGGAAACTTGTTGGCCGCGGCGGTCTTGCAGCCTATACCGGCACCTCGGATGTCCGGGAAGTGAAGGCAATGGCCGCTGAAGGAGATGAGCGGGCACGAACCGCCCTGGATGCAATGGCCTATGGAATTGCAAAAGAAATAGGGGCTCATGCGGCAGTTTTGTCAGGACGTGTCGATGCAATACTTTTCACCGGCGGAGTGGCTTTCGATAGTGATTTCATAGCTGTGGTGCAGAAGCGCGTTCAATGGATCGCTCCTGTGCTTGTCTATCCGGGCGAGGATGAAATGCCTGCCCTTGCCCTGGGAGCACTACGGGTGCTCCGTGGAGAAGAGTTGAGCAAAGAGTATTCCCGGTATATTTCAGAGGAGGAAAGAGCATGACTATGCAGAAACTCGATTTTCTTCTTGATGAAAGCAGAAAAGGGCGTCCCATGACTCTTGCCCTTGCGTGCCCCTACGGCGATGATGCCATCGGGGCCATCGTCGGGGCGAAGAGGGAAGGCATCGTCAGGGCGATCCTTATCGGCGACGAAGAAAGGATCCGCACAGTTGCGGAGCAGGACGGATATGACCTTTCGGGGATCGAAATCGTTGACGAAAAGAGCGATGAAAAAGCCGTGGAGAAGAGTGTCAGGATGGTTTCTTCCGGTGAAGCGGATCTTCTCATGAAGGGACTGGTGAAAACTTCCTCGTTGCTGAAAGCGGTCCTTGACAAGGAGTGGGGGCTTCGTACAGGTTCCCTTCTCTCTCATCTCTTTCTTTTCGAGATCCCCAACCTGGAAAGGCGCGTCATTGGTATCTCAGATGGCGGAATGAACACCTACCCCGACCTGAATGCCAAGGCGAAAATTATAGAAAACGCTGTTGCCTGTTATCACAAGATCGGAATACCCCAGCCGAAAATCGCCGCACTGGCTGCTGTTGAATCTGTGAACCCCGATATGCAGGCTACCCTTGATGCGGCTGCCCTTGCGAAAATGAACGAACGGGGACAGATCAGGGGATGTATCGTCGATGGTCCCCTTGCTCTCGACAATGCCATCAGCGAAGAGTCCGCGAGGATCAAGGGCATTAATTCCCCTGCAGCAGGAAACGCTGACATGCTGCTGGTCCCGGACATCGAATCAGGCAATTTTATCGGGAAGGTACTGCTGTACATGACGGGAGGAAAGGGAGCCGGCGTTATACTTGGCGCTAGAAAGCCCATTGTTCTCACCAGCCGTTTTGACAGCATGCAGACCAAACTGCTTTCGATCGCCCTGGGTGCGGTTGTCGCCCGGAGCTGAAAAATTCAGACCTAATTTCAGAGGAGGAATTTTCACATGGAACAGATCCGCTCACTGTCACAGCTTCTTGAATATGCAAAGAAAATAGGCGCCGAGAAAGGACCCAAGAAGATCTCCGTTGCCATGGCCGAGGAGGCCGGGCTTCTCTCCGCTATTGAGGAGGCCAGGCAGGCCGGTTTCGCCGAGGCTGTCCTCGTTGGAAACAGCGACAAGATCAAGGCTGCTGCGGACCAGGCGGGGATCAACCTTGCCAACTACGAGGTGATAGACGAACGGGATGAACCTGCCATGGGCATCACCGCTGTTTCCCAGGTGTCCTCGAAGAAGGCAGACATCTACATGAAGGGGCAGATTCACACCAACAACTTCCTCCGTGCCATGCTCAACAAGGAAGTCGGGCTCAGGAAGGGCAAGAACACCATCTCCCACTGCTATTTCCACAGCGTTGAAGGGTACGACAGGATATTCTTTGTTGCCGACGCGGCCTTCAATATGTACCCTGACCTCGCTGCCAAGGCGGACATTACACAGAATACGGTGGACCTTGCCAGGGCTTTCGGCGTAGCCGAGCCCAAGGTCGCCGTTCTCGCCGCTGTAGAAGTGGTGAATCCCGACATGCAGGCAACACTTGATGCCTCGGCCCTGACCCAGATGAACCGCCGCGGCCAGATCAAGAACTGCATCGTTGACGGTCCCTTCGCCCTTGACAACGCTGTGAGCGAAGAGTCCGCGAAGACCAAGGGAATTGTCTCCCCCGTGGCCGGAAAGGCGGACGTTTTTATCGTTCCCAATATTGATGCAGGAAACATGCTGGCAAAGGCTATCGTCTATTTCTCCAAGAACGAGACTGCCGGACTGATTCTCGGCGCCGCAGCTCCCATCGTGCTCACCAGCAGGGCCGACTCCGCCAGGGCAAAGCTTCTCTCAATAGCGGCAGCTGTTACCCTGTCCGATTTCCAGAAGTAGAGCACGGTCGCCGTCATGAAGGTACTGGCGCTCAACCCCGGCTCCACAAGCACCAAGGTCGCCCTTTTCGAGGACGAATCTGAAGTATGGAGCGAAACGCAGCGGTACGATGCAGACGTCATCGGGAAGTTTTCCTCAATTCCCGAACAGGAAGGATTCCGGCTCGCGGAAATACGGAAATGCCTTGCAGTGCACGGAACGTCCCTTGCCGAAATCGATGCGGTCGTGGGGAGAGGCGGGTTGCTCAGGCCCATTGAAAGCGGAACCTATGAAGTAAACGACAGGATGCTCTCCGATGTCAGAACATGCAAATGGGGAGCGCATGCGAGCAACCTGGGAGCACCTCTCGCCATCCGCCTGGCAAGGGAGGGCGGGTGCGGAAAGGCCTTTATTGTCGACCCGGTGGTAGTGGATGAACTCGGTCCCCTCGCAAGGTACTCCGGAATTCCGGAGATCGAGCGGCGATCCATTTTCCATGCACTGAACCAGAAAACGGTGGCCAGGCAGACCGCTGAAGGGCTGGGAAAACCCTACGAAGAATGCTGTCTCATCATTGCCCATATGGGAGGAGGAATTTCCGTAGGCGCTCATGACCACGGAAGGGTTGTTGACGTGAACAATGCCCTGGACGGTGACGGGCCGTTCTCTCCGGAGAGGGCGGGGAGCCTTCCTGCCGGAGGGCTGGTGCGGCTTGCGTTCAGCGGTAAATATACCCTGCCTGAACTTCTGAAGATGATCACGGGAAAAGGCGGTCTCGTTGCACACCTCGGAACAAATGATTTACGGGAGGTCCAGCGCCGAATGGCGGAAGGCGATGAAAAGGCCAAACTTCTTTTTGAAGCCCTGGCCTACCAGGTGTCAAAGGAGATCGGAGCCTGTTCCGCAGTTCTCGCCGGGAAGGTCGATGCTGTTGTTCTCACCGGCGGGCTGGCTTACAGTCAGGAATTTGTCGGCCTCATACGGGAAAGGATCTCTTTCATCGCTCCCGTGAAAGTGTTCCCGGGGGAAGATGAAATGAAAGCCCTTGCCGACGGGGCATTCCGGGTCCTGAAGGGCACGGAGACGGCACGGCAGTACGACTGACGGTTTATCGCGGAAACGACAGGATACAGAAAAGCTGGGGAGGGCGCTTTCTGGCGTCCTCCCCAGCTTCATTCGGGTCCCGCTACATGACACCGAGCAGCTTTGGCACGAAGAAGGCTATGTCGGGGAACATTGCCACGGCGAGCAGGATCAGCATCAGGGCCGAAATATAGGGAAGAACGCCTTTCAGAGCCCGTTCGATGGACAGGTCTGCTATGGATCCGGCTATGAGAAGACAGAGTCCGTAGGGGGGCGTCACCAGGCCCACCGCCAGGGTCATGATCACCACCACGCCGAGGTGGACGGAGCTGATTCCCATGCGGAGCGCCGAGGGCAGGATAACCGGCATGAAGAGAATCATGGCGGGGATGGCGTCCATGAAGGTTCCCACGAAGAGGAAGAAGGCGATGACGATGAGCATGAACATCTCGGGGCTTCCCACATGGGCGGCGAAGAATCCCGCCACGTGCTCCGAGGCCTTGTAGTAGCCCAGCAGCTCGCCGAGGGCGCTGGCCGTGGCCAGCGCAAAGAGGGAGAGGGAGCTGAGTTTCAGGGTTTCCTTAATGATGCCGGGCATCTCGCGGATCCTGAGGGTCTTGTAGTAGAAGAGGCTGATGAGCATGGCGTACACTGATGCGAAGGCGGCCGCTTCCGTGGGGGTATACCAGCCCGTGGTGATGCCGCCCACGATGATCACGGGGGTGAGCAGGGCGGGAAAAAACACTTTGAAGAGCTTCCAGACGTCACTCCTGGCCGCTTTTTCGTATTTGGGGAAATTCCGTCGGTGTCCCATGAGGTACACAATGAGCATCATGGCAAGCCCGACGAGGATGCCCGGAATCATGCCTCCGAGAAAGAGGGCCGCAACCGAGGCGTTGGTGAGCCCCGAATAGACCACCATGGGAATGCTCGGCGGGATGATGACACCAATGGTGGAAGACGCGGCGGTGACCCCTACGGCGTTTTCCTTGTCGTAACCCGTCTCGATCATGGCCGGAATAAGCATCTTGCCAACCCCTGCCGTGTCAGCCTGGGACGAGCCTGAGACCCCGGCGAAGATCATGGAGACCAGAATATTGGCGTGGGCCAGGCCGCCCCGGATGTTCCCCACGAGGGCGATACAGAACTTGACGAGCATTTCGGTTATTTTTCCGTGGTTCATGACGTTCGCCGCGAAGATGAAGAGGGGAATGGCCAGGAGGACGAAGGAGTTGAGACCGTTGAACATTTTCATGAACACGGTGAGGTTGGGGATGAACGGGATCGTTGCGATACCCGTCAATGAAATTATACCGATGACGAACGCGATCGGAATCCCCAGAAAGATGAGGAGCACGAAAAGGCCGACGATGAGCAGGGGCGTCATGAAGCCGCCTCCCCGGAGGAGATGATGCGTACGTCCTCCACGATGTGCCCTGCCAGGTAGAGGGTCATGGCTCCTCCCGTGATGGGGAGACACAGCCAGGTATAGCCCATTTTGACCCAGGTGAGGGTGATCCAGTTATAGTCCCAGAACTCGGTGACTACCGTACTCCCGTAGAGGGTCATGGGGATGGTGAAGCAGATGAGGACGGCGGAAATGAAGGCGTCGTAAAGAGCACCCCTCTTCCCCCGGAATTTGTCTCTGAAAAAGTTGAAGGCGAAGTGGGCCTTGTAGTGGACCATGACGGAAGCTCCCATGAATACAGCCCAGATAAAGGCGTAGTTGGCCACCTCTTCAGTCCAGAGCAGCGGAATGCCCAGGTAGCGAGCGGTAATCTGGGCCAGGATGGCCAGAAAAAAAATGGAGAGCAGGATCATTCCCAGGGTTTCCTGGACGCGGACCAGCAGTTCGATCAGTTTTTTCACGGTTCTCCTCCTCTTTGAAACCCTTTTCGGGCGAAGCCCCTCTGAAAAAAGGAACATTCCCCGCGACCCTGAAGGGCACGCGGGGAACACAATTGGATTCTTCCCTTCAGTGTAGCGGTTTTATTTCCCGGCGGCGCGGACCTTCTCCACGAGATCCTGGATGCCCAGCTTCTCGGCGAGCTTGTCCTGGATGGGAACGGCGATGGCTATGAAGGGGGCCTTGTCAATGGAGTTCACGGTGCCGCCGTCGGCGATGACCTTCTCCTTGGACTTGGAGAGCATGCCGTAGGTGATCTGCCGCTCTTCGGCGGTGGCCTGCTTCAGGGCCTCTGTGATCCATTCCTTTTGTTGGTCGGTGAGGCCGTCGAACTTCCTGCCGTTCATGAGGACGAAGCGGGTGGTGAAGTCATGCTCCGTCTCGGTGATGAACTTGCCGTTGACCGTCTTGTGGTGGTCAAGAAGGCTGAAGTTGGTGTAGTCGTTCTCCGCGCAGTCCACGATGCCCTGCTGAAGAGCCTGGTACAGCTCGCCCCATGCCACCTGGGTGGGGATGGCGCCGGTCTGCTTCCAGAAGTCGGCCACGACGCCGGACATCTGGGTGCGGATCTTCATGCCCTTCAGGTCTTCCATGGTGTTGATGGGCTTCTTGCCGTAGTAGTTCCGGACGCCCGCTGACCAGTAGGCGGCGATGCGGAAGGAGTTCTTTGACTTTTCGTTGATGATTTTCGCGAGAGTCTGTCCGGCTTCGCCGTCCACTGCCTTCTCCCAGTGCTCGAAGCTGTTGAAAAGGTAGAGAAGAGAGAACAGGTCCACCTCGGGAATACCTATCTTGGTCATGAAACCGGGAGAGGCAACGACCACATCGGCAGCACCGAGCTTCAGCTTCTCCACGAGCTCGTCTTCGTTGGTGCCGATGGTGCCGGCGTGGACGTCCACGGAAATCTCCCCGTTGGAGAGCTTTTCGACAACTTCCTTGAACTTCAGCATGCCGTACTGGTAGGGATTTTCCTGAGAAGTCTGGTTATGGGCTGCCACCAGCTTCAGAGGTGCCGCCTGCAGGGGCGGGACGAACGCTATAGCAAGAATCGCAGCGAGGAATAAAACAGCGGTTTTCTTCATTTTTTCTTTTCCCCTTCCTTAAATATGTATTTGAACAAAAAATAATGCTCTTTCCCGCATTATTCAAGTTCCTTAAGAAGACTGTTCCATATCTCTTCCACGACGGGAATGCCTTTTTCCATATTATCCATTCGCGTAAGGGCGGCTTTTTCACCCGGGTAGAAAAATGCCCCCCCGGGTTCTGCGGGAGCAGCTGTTTTCAAATCTTCAAGAACAGCGGCAGCTGTTTCTTCGGCGTAGTTTCTTCCTGAAGTTTTTTCAGCGTCAAATGCTATGAAGACCTGGGTCAAGGCGATTTCGTCCTCATAGCGACCTACCTGGTGAACAGAGTTTCCCTTTGATAGCGTAGCGCCAATCATATCAAGGGCGAGAGAATACCCTGATCCTTTCCAGAAACCGATGGGCAGCACTCTCCATGTTTCTTCTATCGCAGCCGGATCCGTTGTGAGATTTCCATCACGGTCATAGCCTCCGGGTACAGGGAGCTGCTTTCCTGCAAGCCTGTGGCTTTCAAGGGCACCGTAGGAGAAATGCGCCAGGGCTCCGTCAATAACCAGGGGAGCGTCCTTTACCGGGAAGGCCATCACGAGGGGGTTGTTCCCTATCCGTATGTCTCTTGCCCCCCACGGCGGCATATTCGGCCGCGTATTGGTCCAGCAGATGGCCATGTATCCTGCACGGGCTGCCTGAAGACCGTAGCTTCCTCCCCTCATCCAGTGGTTGGTATTTGCGAGCGCAACACACCCGATACCGTGCTGTGCTGCCAGGTCCATTGCCCTGTCCATGGCGGCGGCGGCATTCGTGCAGCCCATCCCGCGGTTCCCGTTCCACCTTTCGATTGCTCCGAAGGATTCTTCCATGGAAGGTTTCCCAAGGGGATCAATGTGTCCTTTGGATATATAGGAAAGAACCCTGGGAAAACGGTTCAGCCCATGGGAAGAAACGCCGTCGCAGCTGTTGTCTGCGAACATCCGGGCAGCACGGGAAGCAGTGTCTTCCGGAAATCCGTATTTGAGGAGAATTTTCTCGAAAAGGTTTTTCATTTCCGTATACTGGATTCTCATGGCATCAATCCTTTCCTGGAATTTTTTAACGTTGTCACAGGGACATGGGACCCTGGAGCCCGGAAAACTCTTTTTTCTTTCAGGAGAGCGTTTTTCCCGCTCATCTTATCTACCGGAAGGGAATTCGTCAACGTCCGACACTGCAAAATAGTGTTCTGCCGGATAAAACGTTTCTCTGTCTCCCGGGATCATCGCCGTATCTGGAGATGTCATAAAATTATACCGGATTTCCCTGGTATGTTCCTGAGGCGAAAAAAACCGGGTCCCCGAAAAAAGTGCAGGGGAGCCCGGCATTGATAACGGGAAGGGGAATCAGGAGCAGACGGATATGATCATTGCCGCGTAGACTTTGCTCCAGTTCACGAGATCCTGAACGCCGACACTTTCATCAACGTCGTGCATCTTCCCGATGAGGACGTCGCCCGGGCCGAACGCTACAGGCGAGGGAATGCCCTTGGGGTTCAAAAACCTGGCATCAGTTGTTCCCGAGCGTTTCATATGTTTCGGGATATACCCCATAACCTTTTCCACGGCCTTTTCAGCTTCCTTTATCACGGGAGCGTCTGCCGGGACGAGGGTTTCCGGATCCCAGTGTCCCATGGTGTAGGTGACGTCTACCTCCGGGTGTTCAGCCCTGACGTCGGCTATGATTGTATCGATCTTCGCCCTGACGTTCTCTGGGGTCATATTGGGAACGACGCGGATATCCACTTCTGCCTCGCAGTAATCAGGAATGACGTTCGTCTTGACTCCGCCCTTTATTGTTGTAGCAGGAGAGATCGTGTTGGGAGGAAGCATTTCGTCGTAGACGGTTGTGTCCCTTTCGTATTTGTCCTGGAGAGCGATCATTACCCTGCACATGTTTATGATCGCGTTGTTTCCCTCGTGAGGTTTGGCTGCGTGGCTCGCCTTTCCGCGGCTCACGAATTTAAGCTGTACGATTCCCGTACATGCCCTGACAATTGCCAGTTCCCCCTTGTAGGTGGAGCATTCTCCCACTATTCCCATATCTGCCCCGGGCAAATAGCCGTTGTCGGCAAGCCAGGAGGTACCCATCCGGCCGCCGCACTCTTCGTCCGCTACTGCATGGAGCCAGACGCCTTTCCTGAGCTGTACCCCCGCGTCCCGGACGGCCAGCATCGCGTGTTTGAAAGCGCAGACTGCGCCCTTCATGTCGGTGGAGCCCCGTCCGTAGAGTCGTCCGTCACGAACCTCCGCAGCGAAAGGAGGACTCGTCCACTTTGATTCGTCTCCGGTGGGCACGACGTCGAGATGGCCATTGAATAGCACTCCTCCGGCCGCCTCCCCGTTCATGTCTGCAAGAACGCTCGCCCGTACCGGTTCAGGGCCGACTGTCACATGATTCAGATTGTCCCTTTTCAGCTGTTCCGAAAACACTCTTGCGACCGCTTCCTCAAACTGACCCGGATTGACGCTTGGAGTCTGCACAAGCTCCTGTACATCTTTTATGAGCTGATCTTTGCGTTCATCGATAAGGGAAAAAACCTTTTCGTACATATCTCCTTCTCCTTCCTGGTATTCCTATTTCAGCAGGTCAGCGAAAACTCCGGCTATTATGATCGATATGGATGTAACTGATGCAAATCCGGCGACAACGTAGGCAGGCATGATTTTCTTGAGGACTATTTCACGTTCTTTTTCGTCCTGTGTGACTGCCGTGGCGATTTCATTTGCGATAAGGTAGGTCGCCGGGAAGCCGAGCATCTGCGCCATGGCTATCCCTATTGAGAGATTCCGTGAGCCGACGAGTTTCCATAAGGGGAGAAGATACAGGAAAATGAACGTTCCTGCCATCACGGCCACAAAAATGACTACGGTCTGGAAGAGGAGCGTCTGAAGGTCACCGATCTTTATGGTCGCCAGTGAGGGGATAATGGCGGCGAATACCACCATGGAGAAGAAGCCTGAGGACTTCCCCTTGTCAAGTATTTTTTCCGGAACGATCCCGATGTGTCCTGCCACTGCACCGAGCAGGAGGGCCCAGATAGAATAGCTGATGTTCATTCCCATGCCCTTTGAAACGCCCTGGAGATAGAAAGAGAGCCAGGCAAAGAAGGCCGTTACACCCAGGCACGTAAAAGGGGTGTAGTAGCGGTCGAGACCAAGCCTTGCGTAAAAAAGTGCTCCGGCTCTTTTTGTATCGGCGGCCTTATCGGAGAGCCCCTTTACAACACCTGTCTCACGATATTCTTTCAGAATGAGTTCTGCCTCTTTCAGACCGAAGTAAGAAGCAGGAGGGGTTCCCACGAACTTCTGGATCGCGTAAATAATGGCACCAAGCGCTGCTGCAAGCGTCAGGCCTTTCGTCATTGCTGCTTCCGTCATGATCTGGGTCGCCACGATCCCTCCGTTGATTATGGGAATACTGACGATTGCTGACTGCATGCCAATGAGCGGAACAACAGCAAAAACGGAAATCGCAGCGACTGCCATGGCAATGCAGGACATAAGAACAGTTCGCCATTCATGGGCGAGTTCTTTTATGTTGATCATTGTCCCCATGTGGAAAATAATGAAAGGGGCACTCCACCTGGCGACTTCACCGAGCATCGCCTGCTTGATGATATCGGGCGGCAGAATTCCCGTCATAAATCCTATGAGAAACAACATGAGGGCCACGAAAACTGAAGAGAGCCTGGCCTTCGTTGCCACACCGAGAATATCGCCCACTGCAAAAATAAATACGCTTATGAAAAGCAGAAAAATGGTGTTTGTCATTTCTCCTGAACCCTCCCTGTATAGAAAAAATAAGTGTCTACTGCACAATTTTCCCCCGGGTTTTTGATTTTCGCTCCTTTCCGCCCGTGTTTCGGGAAATTATCTCCTGCTTTCGAAACGGTCTATGTTTATTATGCAGGCAGCAAGAATCTTTGCCCGCTCAAAAATTGACTCCACGATTGCATACTCCCTGTCGGAGTGGTTCCACTCTCCCTTGACGCCCATCTGGTCAACAGTGGGAACTCCGGCATAAACTGAAAACGCAGAGTCCGAACCGCCGCCGGAGAACTCCATGGAAGGTTCGGAAAGTCCGTTTTCCCGGTAAATATCTGCCACATACCGGAAAAGACTTTCGTTTCCAGGTGTCTGTTCCATGGGGAAAAATTCTGAAGTAAAGGAAAGAGTTGTTGTAGTGTCAGGAACGTAGGTTTTTGCGGCAACGGTACGAAGCTTTTCCTTTGCTTCGGCGATCTGTTCGACGTTCACGCACCTGACGTCAATACCTGCAGAAGCATGGTCGGGAACGGCGTTCGGTACGACTCCGCCCTTGACGGTTCCCACGTTGAACGTCAAACCTCTGCTGAAATCAGTGAATCCGTGAATATCAATTATTTTGTGGGACAGATCGAGGATGGCGCTTCTGCCTTTCTGGGGTTCCCGCCCTGCATGGACTGCCAGGCCTTTCACGGCCATCTCGCACTGTACGACGCCTTTTCTGCCAACGACGATTTTATTGTTCGGATCCCCGGTTTCACAGTTGAACGCGGCCACGCATCCCCGTGACCATTCCTCGAAAACCTTCGCCATGGTGGAATTACAGTGTGCCGTCTCTTCGTCCCCGGCGAGTATGAAGCGGATGGGCCTGTCAGCATATCCTGCGGCTTCCAGTGCTTTTGCCGCGAATATGAGCAGCGCCACCCCTCCCTTCATATCAAGGACACCGGGACCGTATGCTTTCCCGTCCTCGATCCTGAAGGGGCGTTTTTCAACGGTTCCTGCCGGGAAAACCGTGTCGTAATGGCCCATGAGGGCAACAGGAGCTCCGGGGCGGTCTTTGCCGAGTGTCCCGACCACGCTGTTCCCTGCTTTCTCAAAACTGACGATCTCCGTTTCTGCCCCGAAACTTTTCAGTTCAGCAGCAACCCTTACAGAGACCAGGTCCACGTTTTCCTTGTCCCTTGAGCCGCTCTCCATGTTTACAAGCTCTTCCCAGAAGGCGAGAAGTTTTTCCCTGTTATGATCAATAAACTCAAATGCCTTCTCCTGGACCTGATGTGACATTGAAATGCTCCTCCCCTCAGAATCAAAAATTAAAAAGAGATAATGTCAAAATAGAAAATGTCCCATGCAAAAAATTATTTGTCAGTTTAGCAAAGCGAAATAGGGAATTCAAGTACTTCCATTATTTCTGAAAATTTTAAAGCAGGCTTTGCTCTCAGAAACAAGAGAAATGACAGTTTAACTGGCATCTCCGGTACTTGACTTCCCGGGAGTGTTTGACTATTATATGTTCGTAATGCGGATAAAAAATCCATGGAGTGAAACGATAATGGGAAATGGTACTATTCGTGTCCTTTCACGGGCATTCTCTATAATGACCTATATTGCCCGGGAAAAACGGCCCCTGGGAGTCACAGAAATCGCTTCCGCCGTTTCTTTGCCGAAGGCTACTGTATACCGCATCCTCGATTCCCTTGAAGCGGAGCGGGCTGTTATGAACCGGGGAGGGGAGTATGAACTCGGTCCCGTAACCCTTCTTCTCGCAGATGGATATCGCCGTCAGGTCGGCTTTTCCGAGGTTGCCCGACCTCATCTTCTCTCCCTGCGGAATGAAACGAAAGAGACTGTTCACCTCTTCGTTTACGAGAAGGGAGAATTCTATTATCTGGACAAAATCGAAAGTCCTTTCCAGGTTCGCATGCATTCACGCATAGGAGGCAGGGCGTCCATCTTCAGACTTTCTGCAGGGAAAGCTCTGCTCGCCCGTTTTTCTGCCGAAGATCTCAAGGAACTTCACGAGCCGGTTCCTCCCGAGGTCGTTCGGGAATTTCCTGATATATTGGCGAGAGGGTACGCCGTAGACGACGAACAGAATGAACAGGGACTCAGGTGTGTCGGCGCAGCTATTCTCGATGCCGGGGGGCATCCGAGGGGAGCGGTGAGTGTCTCTGCCCCGGTGTACCGTTTTCCGACGGAACTCGTCGATCGATATGGAAAGCTGGTGTCCGGAGTGGCTGAGGCTGTCACCAGAGAAATCGGTTCTTTCGAGAAGTGCGTGTGTTCCAGTTGAGAATCCAGTACTGCTGTTAAGATGTGAAATTCAATATAAATATCGAGGAGGAAGCATTTATGATCAAGACAAACAAGCTCGTCATGATTCCGGGACCCACACCGGTGGTCCGCTCCATACAGGATCAGATGGCAAGAGAGACCGTGGCCTTCGGCGATGCCGCTTTCGTCAAGGATTTTTCCGAGGTCATCGCGGACCTGAAGGCAATGTGGCACTGCAATGGTGAAGTGTTTGTCGTGGCCGGCTCGGGTACCATGGGTATGGAAATGGCTATTGCAAACACGACGAAGCGCGGAGACAATGTTTTGATATGCTCCAACGGCTATTTCGGAGACCGTTTCATTGACATGTGCACCCGCAAGGGGCTGAACACCGATGTCCTCTCCGCTGAATGGGGCAAATCGGTGACGCCGGAAATGGTGGAGAAAAAGCTTGCCGAAAAATCATACCAGGTTGTTACGGTAACTCACGTGGAAACTTCCACCGGAGTTGAAGCACCCGTCGCTGCCATCGGCGAAGTGATGAAAAAGCACCCTGAGATCATCTACATTGTTGACGGTGTTGCGGCTTCAGGAGGTGCTGACCAATATATGGACAGCATCGGCATTGACGTGATTCTCTCATGCAGCCAGAAGGTTTTCGGAGTCGCTCCAGGCCTCACCATGGTATGGGCAAGCGAGAAAGCTATGGAGAAGCGCAAGAGCCTTGGAACTATCCCCGAGTCATATATCGATTTCGACAAGTGGCTTCCTGTCATGCACGATCCATCGAAATACTGGGGGACTCCTGCCATCAATCTTGTATGGGCATTGAAGGAATCGGTGCGTATCATGAAGGAAGAAGGCCTCGAGGAGCGGTATGCCAGGCACCGCCGTCAGGCCGTTATGTTTGACGCCGCCCTGGAGGCCATCGGTTTCAGGGTAGCAGCTGAAAAGGGTTTCCGCGCACCTACTCTCTCGGTTTATCTTTATCCTGAAGGATCGGGCATTGATGACGCCAAGTTCCGGTCTGTACTCGCAGACGAAGGAGCACAGACGGCCGGATGCCTCGGCGGGTTCGCCGGAAAGGGTTTTCGCATGGGCCATATGGGCAACATCGACAAGCACACCCTCGTCTCGGCCATCGCCGCCGTGGAGCGAAGCTGCGTGAAGTGCGGCTATAACATAGAGTTCGGAAAGGCCCTGGGCGTTCTCCAGAAAGGGCTTGTGAACGAATAGCATTATCCTGTGAAAAACGAAGAGGGGGCGGGTGTTTCGTCCCCTCTTTCTTCAGGTATCGACGCTTATTTTCTCCGTGGAGGTGCTTTTCAGTGAGTACATCCAGTGAAGCGGCCGTGCTCATGATCGACGGTTTTGCCTGAGCGCAGGCTGTTCTCGCGGCCTGCGGGAAAGGGCTTGGAATATCAAGGGAAACAGCGGTCCGGATCGCGTCCGGATTCGCAAGCGGAATGCGTACGGGAGACACCTGCGGCGCCGTTGCGGGGGCCATTATGGTCCTGGGCCTCCGGTATGGATCCGAAGAGTGCGTAACGGCGGCAGGCAGGGCCGGCGTATACCGGAAAGTGGAGGAGTTCACCAGGCGGTTCCGGGAGCGGAATGAATTTCTCCTCTGCCGTGACCTTCTCGGGGTGGACACGAGCACTTCGCAAGGGCTCGCGAAGGCCAAAGAACTGAATCTTTTTCGGACCAGGTGTCCTGGCCTTGTGGAGGATGCCGCCGCGATCCTCGAAGAGATGGAAAGGGAAGAATAGCGCCCCGAACAAAACCGAAGGGATACGGAAAAATGCCCGGGCAGGAGGAACACTCCTGCCCGGGCATTTTTCCGTCCCCTCACAAGGGAACGCTAGAATCCCAGTTCCTCCCCGATGACGAACACGTGGAAGGGAGTGGACCTGGGGCGCTTGCTGATGATCGTGGTAACATTGCAGATCCTGGTCTGGGTCTGGCAGTCCATGCAGAGCCCCGTCTGCGTGCAGGGATTGGGCAGGCCAAGCCTTTTGTTGTTCACAGGTGCGGCGACCATCCGGATCCGTTCCTCAGCTGCAGCGAGGTCCCTGACGATCTTGTTCGTTCCCAGCACGACGATGACCTTTCCGGGCCCGAAGATCATTGCTGCCACCCGGTTCCCGTTACCGTCCCTGTTGACCAGCTGTCCGTCAAGAGTCACCGCGTTCGTTCCGGAAAGGAATACGTCGCAGGTGAGCTGCTTCTTCCTGACGGCCATGCGTTCCTCGTTGGAGAGCCCGGGAGCGCCATGGTCAAGAATGGTGTTCCCTCTTGCAGCCAGTTTTTCCTGGATGCCGAGGGCCTTTACCGTCCATGATCCGCCGAAGCCGACAGATGCCGATTCGGGAATGAGCTCCAGGATCTTGTCTGCAGCATCGGCGGCGCATGAACAGTACTCCGCTTCAAAACCGTTTTTCTTCAGGGATTCCACTGCTTTTTTCCCGAGTGTCTCGTTGTGCCAGGGTGTGAATTCGTTCATCCCACTACCTCCTTTTTTCGGCAGCATGAGCCTGATGCCGTTTTTACCGCTCGTTCCTCGCCGGCGGAGTTCCAACGCCCTTGAGGTATTTCAGGATGCCCTCGCCCGGGCGGAGCAGGATCGGGGTACCCGGAAGGGCAGTCTGGTAAAAATCCATCGTCTTTATGAAGATATACAGGTCCTTCGCATCTGCAGTGGCCCGGGCAAGAGTATCCTGGGCCGTCCTGTCGCCTTCACCCTTAATTTCCTCGGCCGTTCTCCTGGCCCGGGCGATCATCTCAGTTTCCTTCCTGTCCGCGATTGACCTCCGGGTAATGGCTTCAGCCTGTCCTTCCGCACGAAGCTGGCCGGCTACCCGGTTCCTTTCCGCCTGCATGGAACGGTACACTGCCTGTTCGTTGTCCTGGGGAAGAAAAACCCGTTTATAGGCGACGGAGAGGATCTCAACCCCGTATTCCCTTGACTGGGCACGGGCAATTGCAGTTGACTGTTCGAGTGCCTGCTGGCGTTTGTCTTTCACGAGTTCGTCGAGGGTGAGACGCCCGGATATGATCCGCACCGCTGAATATACCGAGTCGTCGAGGCGCTGCTGGACTGCACCCACTGTACGGACACGCCTGTAGAATGTTTCAGGATCCTGTATCCGGAAGAGAGCAATAGTATCGAATACAAGGTTTTTTTTGTCGCTGGTAACCACCGCCACAGGATCTGCATCGTATTCCACGATTTTCTTTGAGTAGACTGTTATCTGGTCAATGAAAGGGATCTTGAAGTACAGCCCCGGTTTGGTCCGTGCCGCTGTGACTTTCCCGAGCCTGAGCACTACTGCCTGTTCGTCGGCGCGGATAATGTAAAAAGAGCCGGAGAGGGAGAAAAGGACCGCAATGACTGCAATAACAAGAATTTGTTTTTTCATTCCCTTCGCCCCCTACTTTTTCGATTCCGGGTCATTTGAACCGGCTGTTTTAAAGAACTGCTCGAGGGGGAGGACCTGGAGAGTATTTTCTCCCCCGTCAACAATAAAGATTTTAAGCTTCGGCCAGACCTTTTCCATGTTCTCCAGCCAGAGATTGTTCATTACAAGGTCCGGGTTTTCCCTGAAGGCTTCATGGAGAGACCGTATTCTGGCGGCTTCCCCTTCCGCCAGGGAAATTCGGCGGAATTTGTAAGCCTCTGCCTCGTTGAGTATTTTGTCCGCCTCGCCCTCCGCTTTCGACAGCACTTCGTTTGAGTACTTGTCCGCCTCCAGGATCAACCGTTCCCGTTCCGCCCGTGCCGTGTTGATGTCACTGAATGCGGCCTGAACCGCTTCCGGGGGATTTACATCCTGAAACTGGACTGCCACGATGAATACACCTGTCTCCAGGAAAATCATTTTTTCCTGGATGAGTTTCTTCGCTTCCGTCTGCGATGCTTCCTTTTCCGTGGTAAGCACGTCATCAAGGGCCCTGGAGGCGATCACTTCACGAAGCGTGGATTCAGCTATATCCCGGATCATTTTTTCCCGTGAATACCTGTCCTCGGGAAGGTTCACCACGTAAGGGACCGGATCCCCGGCCTGAAACTGGAGAACCCAGTCAATTTCGACGATCTTGTTGTCCCCGGTGAGCATCTTTGATTCCTCCGGCCTGTCGCTGAACGTCGTAGGGGGGCTGGGGTTCACAGTCCTGTACCCGTACTCAAACCGCTGGATCTGTTCAGTGTTCACGATAGTCACGCGGTCGATGACGGGGATCTTGAAGTTGATGCCCTGATCAGCCACTCCTGCGACCTTTCCCAGCCGAAACACCACGCCCCGGGAACCGGCGGGAACGATGTAGAATCCCTGGTAAGCCAGCAGGGCTGCCACGATCAGCAATACGGCATATTTGAGCAGCCCGGGTTTCAGTTTTCTCCGTTCCCTGGGGGGAGGCGTTCCCCACTCCTCGCCGTCGAATCGCTGTTCCTGCTTTCTCCCCTTCTCAAGCATCCCGAGAAGCTCTTCAAAAAAATTTCTCATATTTCCCCTCCGCTCCCTTGAGATTTTCCCGCTTTCCGGAACAACGGCCGGTCAGTTTTCCGGACACGACTCAACGGTCGGTTCCGGCGCACTCTTCCCGACGGTATTCTCTATTGTAGCCTAAACTGCGGGCCATGCGCCATTTTTTTCCGTTCTCCGGACGTATGTTTTCTGAAAAAACAGCGAATACATCATGGAAAATCGTTGACCGTCCGGGGAAAGGGGGATATAATGTTTCATGTAATAAGGCAACGTCTTATATAGCGAGACATAAGGAGGGCCCCATGGATCCTTCGAAATATCTCAACCAGTCAATTCTTCGATCTCTCCAGATTCTGGAGGCTTTTGCCGAACCCCATCCTTCCCTCTCCATTCCGGAAATTTCCCGTAGGGTGGGACTCCACCGCAGTACGGTCCACCGCCTTGTCGTCACTCTAGAAAGTGCCGGATGGCTCCGCAAGCTTCCCGGCACGGAAAAATATACCATCGGCATCAAGGTCTTCACCCTCGGACGCATCGCCGACCAGGGAATTTCCTCCTGCGAAACCGTCCGCCCCCTTCTCGAAGACCTTGCGGAGAGGACAGGAGAAACGGCCATTCTTTCCATGTCGGATAAAGTGGCTGCGGTGTGCGTGGACAAGATCGAATCCTCCCAGCGACTGAAGATCTCCTCGGAGATAGGCCAGCATTTTCCTCTCCATGCAGGGGCCACAGGCTTCGCAGTTCTCCTGGGCATGCCCGAAAACCAGGTCCGCGAGTTTCTTTTCCGGGGTAGGCTTCCCTGCTTTACCCCGAGAACGGAAACCGATCCCGAGAAAATTCTTGAACGATATCATTCCCTGAAGAATGCCGGGTACGTCGTCTCCACCGGAGCGGTTGATCCGGGGGTGACCGGTATAGCCGCTCCTCTGTTCTTCGCCGCCGAAAACTCCTACGGCAGTGTGGGGATCACCATGCCGGAGCACCGGGGCCAGGGGGATACCCTCAGAAAAGCAGTGGATGCCGTGCTGGAGACAGCCTCCGCCATGGCCGGAAAGATCAGCTTTGCCGGAAAGGGAGGAGAACGCTCGTGAACAGGGCTGAAATGGTTCTCAGGAACTGCCTCGTCTATACCCCGGGAGGCTTTTTCGATGGCGGGGTTGCCCTCTCCGGAGGAAAAATAACGGCCATGGGAGGAAGCGCCTTTCTCCCCCCGGGCGAAACCGAAATAGACCTGCACGGCGCCGCTCTCCTCCCCGGCGGAGTGGACACCCATGTCCACGTTCGGGATCCCGGGCGCCGGGAGCGAGGTGACTTCGCCACCGAATCGGCTGCCGCTGCTGCCGGAGGGATTACCACCATACTGGAGATGCCCATTTCGAGCCCTCCCCAGTACACTCCGGACATTCTGGCCGAAAGAAGCCGATGTGCTTCCGAGCGATCATCGGTGGATTTCGGCTTCTACGGCGCGGCGGGGAGCCGGCCTGAAAACATCTCCGCCCTTGCCGGGAGCGGAGTGGCCGCTTTCAAAACCTTTCTCTTCAGGCCCCATGCGGGAAGGGAAGGGGAGTTCGAGGGAACCTGCGCCGAAGGAGACGGAAATCTTCTGGAAATATTCCGGGCGGTAGCCGAAACAGGGAAGATGTGCGCCGTTCATGCTGAAAATGATGAACTTATCCAGGCTTTTACCCGGGAAGTGAGGGCGGAAGGCGAGACCGGTCTGGCTGCCCACGGGAAGTCGAGGCCGCCTCTGGCTGAAGTTTCGGCGGTGGTGAAGGTCCTCCGGTTTGCACGGGCGACGGGCGTCAGGCTGGGTATCTGCCATGTCTCTACCCCAGAGGCCATGGAACTCATCAGGAAGGAAAAGGCCGACGGGAGGTCCGTATACGCGGAAACGTGCCCCCAGTACCTCTTCTGCGACGAGGAGTCCGCCGCACAGCTTGGCCCCTATGCCAAGTTTAATCCCCCCATAAGAAAAAGGGCAGATGCGGAGGCACTCTGGAACTATGTGAGGAATGGAACCGTCGATTATATAGGAAGCGACCACGGTCCGTTTCTCCTCTCTGAAAAAGAACCGGGGCTCGGGGATATTTTTGCCGCTCCGGCGGGATCCACGGGCTTCGAGGAACGGCTTCCCCTTTTCGTTACGGCAGTTCGGGAAGGAAAGCTCTCCCTCCGGCGCATGGTGGATCTTCTTTCCGCGAACGCCGCCGGGATCTTCGGCCTGTACCCGAGGAAGGGAACCATTTCCGTGGGATCCGACGCCGACCTGGTGGCGGTGAACCTTCATGAATCATTTATCGTGAGAGCCTCAAGAATGAAAACGGCGGGGAAGGGCATTGCCAGGCTGTACGAGGGACGGCGCTTATTCGGCGTGGTGACGATGACCATGGTCAGGGGCGGGATTGTTTTTTCAAGGGACGGGAATCTTCCTCCGGCATCCGGCCGGGGGCGGGACCTTTTCTATCGTTCTTCTTCGGAAGGTGCATTCAAAGGGAGGTAGGTAGTGTGAAAGCCGATCTGGTGATCCGGAACGGGCGTGTTTTTGTCAACGGGGAATTTTTCGAGGGCGGAGTGGCGGTGAAGGACGGGAAAACAGTCGCAATCTGCGAGGACAGGTGTCTACCCGAGGCGGAAACGGTCCTCGAAGCCGAAGGCAACCCGGTGCTGCCGGGGGTTGTGGATACCCATGTCCACGTGCGGGACCCGGGTCACAGGGAGCGCGGGACATTCGTCACGGAAACCAAAGCCGCCGCTGCGGGCGGAGTAACCTGCTTCCTCGAGCACCCTATCTCGTCGCCTCCTCCCTATTCTCCTGAAATTCTCAGGAACAGGGTCCGGGTGGCAGCTCCCCAGGCATTGGTGGACTACGCCTTTTTCGGCGCCGCCGGAGCGGAGTTCCCCGAAGAGGTGGAGAAAGTGGCCAAAGAGGGGATCGTGGCCTTCAAGACGTTCCTTCACGAGCCCCCGGAGGGTCGGGATGAGGAGTTCCGCGGGCTGACCATGGCGAATGACGGAGAAATGCTTGACGGTTTTAGGGCGGTGGCGAAAACCGGGCTCATCCTCACGATCCACGCAGAGAACAACGACATCATCCAGCGGCTGATCCGGCAGTTCCGCGCCGAAGGGAAGGTGGGCTTCGAGTACCATTACAAGTCCCGCCCGCCGATTACCGAGATAGAGACGGTGGCCAAGCTGCTGATGTTTGCGAAGGAGACGGGCACGAGGGTGAGCCTTGCCCACATCTCCACCCCTGAGGCGGCAGAGCTCGTGAAGCGGGCGAAGCTGGACGGCATGGATGTCTACCTTGAGACCTGTCCCCACTATCTTTTCCTCACAGAGGAAATGATCGACAAGTATGGCCCCTACGCGAAAGGCAATCCCCCCCTCCGCAGCAGGGAATCTATGGAAAAACTCTGGCATTATGTCAATGACGGTTCCGTGGATTTCATCGGCAGCGACCACGGCCCCTTCCTCGTCTCGGAGAAGGAAAAGGGAATGAAGGACATTTTCACCGCCGCCGCCGGGCCTGCCTGCATCGAGATGACCCTTCCCCTCATGCTGACTGCCGTGCGGGATGGCAAGCTTTCCATGAGGCGCATGGTGGAGCTCCTCTGCGAGAATCCCGCCCGGGTCTTCGGCCTCTGGCCCCGCAAGGGAGCCATCCGGGTCGGAGGGGACGCAGACTTCGTCATCGCGGACATGAAAAACGAATACACGGTGAACAACAAGGATTTCGTGACCCACTCCAGAGATACGTCCCCCATGTACAACGGGTTCCGGCTTGTCGGAAGGCCTCTTCATACCATCGTCAGGGGCAGGATCATAATGAAGGACCGAGTCATCGATGATTCGGCCGAAGGCTGGGGCAAATTGCAGCTTCCCGAGTGGACGGGGAAGGAAAAGAGATGAAGAAGCCACGTATTCTCATCATCAACCCAAACAGCAGCGCGGAGATGACCGAGGCGATTCATAAGAACGCCCTCGCCTTCGCCGGGGAGGATATGGAGATCCTTACGGTTCCCACACCCGGCACGCCCCCCTTCATCGCTACCTACGAGGACCACGCTGTTGCGGCCCCTGGGATGATGGAGCTTCTGCGGAAGAACGAGAAGGAGTGGGATGCCTTTGTCATCGCCTGCCACGGCGACCCGAACATCGACCTGATGAAGGAGATAACCACGAAACCGGTGGTGGGCATCGCGGAAGCCTCCATGAAAATGGCCACCATGCTGGGGCACAGCTTCTCCGTGATTGCACCGGTGGAGCGTACGGTTCCCAACAAGAAAGCCCTCATTGACAAGTACGGTCTCTCGAGGGACATGGCCTCCGTCCGCCCGGCAAGCATCGAACAGGGTGCGGACGAGGCGGAACGGCTGATCGCCGCGGGACGGCGGGCCGTTGAGGAGGACATGGCGGAAGTGCTGGTCCTCGGTTGCGCAGGTTTTGCCGGGCTCGACAAGAGAATGGAGAAGGAACTTGGTGTCCCGGTGCTGGACGGTGTCATCTGCGCCCTCATCGTCGCTTCGGGACTGGTGAAGTACGGCGTTTCCATCAGTAAGAAGCGCCGGTACGATCACACCTTCGGAAAGAGAAAGGAGGCCTGAGGATTTTTTTCGGAAAGAGTGGTACTGTTTCCCTTTTTCAGGGAGAGTCAGAAAAATGAGAAAATCCAAGGAGGGACCCTTATATGAAGAACAGAAAGCGTTTATTGATTGCAACACTGCTTGTCGCGCTGATACTTTCCTTTTCCTCCATGGCCTTTGGAAAGGATTTTGTCCTAGGCCATACAGGACATGCGTCCGTGACTTTTGCCCAGGCCGCGGAAAAATTCGCCGAGTATCTCGCCAAGGAATCGAATGGAACCATGAAGCTTCAGGTCATGGGAGCCGCCGCCCTCGGGAACAACCGGGAGGGGATCGAACAGATCCAGCAGGGTGTCACCGACTTCTGGCTCATCTCCACGGGGCTTCTCGCTCAGTTCAGCAAGGCCGTTTCGGTCTTCGACATCCCCTACCTTTTCAAGAGCGAAAAGGCGGGACTCGATTTCGTGAACAGCGATCTTGCCATGCAAGTGGTTGAGCCTCTTAAAGAGAAGGGAATTATGCCCCTGGGCTACTTCTTTCAAGGATGGCGCCATATTCACAGCAATATCGCTATTCGCTCCCCTGAAGACCTCAAGGGTGTGAAAATACGTACCGAACCGGCCCCAATCCGTATGGGAATCTTCAAGGCCCTTGGTGCAAACCCTGTACCTATGGATTTCGGCGAGGTCTTCACCTCTCTTCAGCAGGGAGTCATTGACGCCGGTGAGAATACCTTCGAGAATATCAAGTCCCAGGGGTTCCATACCGTCCAGAAGTACATCACCGTGGACGGACATATCCTCGACCCCATGCTCATCGTGATGTCCAAAAAATCCTGGGACAAACTCTCTGACGGCGAGAAGGAAAATCTCATGAAGGCCGTAAAGAAGACTACAGCATGGGAGCTTGAGAATGCCTTTGGTAACAACAAGAAGGTCATGGAAGAGTTCAAGGCCGCTTCTACTCCCGAGGTCATCATGCTCACACCTGAACAGCGGGCGGCCTTCCGGGAGGCGAGCAAGTCCGTGATCGAAGAGAACAAGGCCGATATCGATATGGCCATGTACGAAAAAATCCAGAAGTTCCAGGAGTCCTATAAGGAAGAGGCACCCAACAGCTAGAGATCCGTCCGAACCTAAGGAGAGGGGCCCTGAAAAGGCCCCTTACCTTGAAAAGACGATGTGCCCTGGAGGTGTTTTCGTGAAGTTAATTGTATTTTTTGACCGGTATTTTGAAGAGATCCTTGTGGTGGTTCTTTTTTCTGCCATTCTCCTTATTGGAATGGAGCAGGTGGTTACGCGCTATCTTCTCCGGTCGGTCCATTCCTGGGCAGAGGAGATGATGCGTATACTCTTTGTCGCCCTCAGCCTCGTCAGTTTTTCCCTCTGCGCGAAGAGACGGCAGCACGTGAAGGTGGAGGTGCTGCAGCTTGCCCTTCCTCCGCGGCTCGGCAGAGCCGTATCCCTCTTTGCATCTTTGGCTTTTCTGGGGTTTACTCTCCTTGTGGTGAAGTATTCATATAATATTGCCCTGCTGCAGTATGAAAATACACAGACTACGGCGGCAATGGGTATTCCCACCTGGACGTACTTCTCCCTGGGACCGGTGTTCTTTCTCCTGATGGCTTTCCGGATAGTTCAGAAGGATATCTTCCCCCTTCTCTTTCCCGGGAGGGAACTGAAAGGGTCGCACCCGGCATGAAAAGAGGAATGAGATTATGCTGACTGCAGTCTTCGGAGGGATGTTCCTAACCCTTCTTCTGAGCGTTCCCATCGCGGCGTCCATAGGCTTCAGCTGCCTGGCCTTCATCCCGTGGATCCCCGGAGGACTTGATCGGGTCATGTTCTTCGTGGCGCAGCGAATGGTGGTTACCGCTGATTCCTTCACCCTGCTTGCTCTCCCCTTTTTCATCCTGGCGGGAACCCTCATGTCCCATGGAGGAATCGCCAGGAAGCTGACCGACCTGGCCGAGGCAGTGGCGGGCGATTTCCCCGGAGGGCTGGGTATAGCCGCCATCGTGGCCTGCATGTTCTTCGGCGCCGTCTCCGGGTCTGGCCCCGCGACCGTGGCGGCCATCGGGACGGTCATGCTGCCCGCCATGCTCGAACGGGGGTACGGGGTCGGATTCTCCGGCGGCCTCATGGCCTGCGCGGGGGGGATCGGGGTGCTCATTCCGCCGAGTGTCCCCATGATCGTCTACGGTGTAAACAGCGGCGTCTCCATCACGGACCTCTTCCTTGCAGGCCTTTTCCCCGGCATCATCGTCGGACTCTTTCTGATGATCCCCGTAGTTTATATCTCCCGAAAAAACGGGTATGCCGGAAAAGCAAGGGCTGGGGGAACCGGCTGGGTGCTGAAAAAAACCTTGGAGGCGAAATCTGCCCTTCTCATGCCCCTTATCATTCTCGGAGGGATTTATACGGGGATATTCACCCCTACGGAGGCGGGGATTGTGGCCGTGGCCTACGCCATTATCCTCGGGTTTCTTTCTCGGGGACTGTCGTGGCGGGGGCTTTGCACGGCCATGGTTGAGGCGGCAATCATCACGGGTTCGTGCATCTTCCTCATGGGCGCGGCCAGTGCGTTTGCGAAGCTGCTGCACATGAAGGACGTTCCAAACCTTATCTCCACCATAATTTTCTCCTTCACCACGAACAAGTACCTTATCCTGCTTTTGTTCAACCTGGTCTTCCTCCTAGGGGGAATGTTCATCGACACACTGTCGAACATCCTCATTTTCTGTCCCATCTTTCTGCCCCTGGCGCTGAAGATCGGCGTCGACCCCATTCATTTCGGAACCTTCATTGTGGCAAACCTTGCCCTCGGAATGGCCACGCCCCCCATGGGTGTGGACCTCTTCGTGGCGTCGAATATCTGCAAAACACCCTTTGAAAAAGTGCTGAGGGGGTCCATCCCCTTCATGCTCTGGAACCTTGCGGCGGTGCTGATGATCACCTATTTCCCCATGATCTCCCTCTGGCCTCTTCAGCTTTTCAGATAGAAGGCTAAGTTCCGGAAGACCATCTTCCGTTTAATGATGTTTTGAAGTCACTGCTGTCCAAAATAAATCGAAATCAGAAATAGCACCCTGAATTTCCAGGGCTTTGCGGAGCTGTTTTAGACAGATCTGAAAACAGGTCCCCTCTTTTCCTGAACCTCGAAAATTAAATCGGCTGTCCAACTTATGATAACCTCAAAGATAACTGGCCGGTATCCGGCACAATGGGCGGCGTTTCATACGGTTCGTCGAGCCAGGCCCGTAAAGCCCGATAGGTAAAGAGGTTCAGCCGAAGCATGGTCGCCATGTTGGAAAAGGACCATCCCGCTTTCGAGAGATGGTGCAGCCACTTGATCACCAGCAGAGATATCAGGGCTGTCCAAATCTGGATGCGAAGGGCGTTCTCGCTCTCTCCTACGAAGGTTTTGACCTTCAGGTTC
>Ga0228535_1001430_pt1 | contig 36706 bp, 44 predicted proteins | sample SJ1metagenome_FD_168457 | JGI IMG/M metagenome (GOLD analysis project Ga0228535, IMG submission 168457) | Enriched culture of PCE-dechlorinating microbial communities from Ithaca, New York, USA - SJ1 | ecosystem: Engineered > Modeled > Simulated communities (microbial... > Unclassified | place...
TTTATCACAAGCGGGATGAGACCATCCGCGGCCATGTCTTCTGTAGCTTCCTTGCCCTGGTCCTCAAAAAGGAACTGGATTACAGGTTGGTCTCTCAAGGGCTCCAGTTTGAGTGGGCCGATATAAAGCAGGATCTGAAGGCGCTTCAGGAGGTGACTTTGGCAGAAAACGCTTCCTCCTTTGCTGTCAGGACCGAATGCCAGGGAGTCTGTGGAAAGGTCTTCAAGGCGGTCGGAGTGGCCATACCGCCAACGATACGGGTTGTGACGCCGTAATCAACCAAGCTGTATTCGACTGTCAAAGAGCGGATAATGTAGTGCCAAGACTATTTTTGTACCCTGTAACGTGCTGATATCTATGAATGTTTAAAATCCAACTGTAGAAGATGAGCTAAAGGTTCCGCTTGCTGTTGCCGAAAAGTTAATTAAAATATGAAGTACCGACATCGCTGAGAGAGAAAGAACATGGCAAACAAAAGCGCTGCAGACTTATTCCACGAAGGGATGAACGCGCTCGACGCCGGACGTACGCATGTTGCGCTGGACTGTTTCGAGGAAGCGTCGAAGCTGGAAGACAGCCCGGACATCATGTCCTACCTGGCGTTCTGTCTCGCAAAGGAGCGGAAGGAATTCCACCGTGCCGTTTCCCTTTGCCGGTCGGCCGTGTCCGAGGATCCGGGGAGTTCGGTCCACTACCTGAACCTGGGCAGGATCCTTCTCCTGGACGGCCGGAAACGGGAGGCCATCAGGGTTTTTCGGGACGGGCTGCTCCATGAAAACAACCCTTCCATCAGGGAGGAGCTGAACAAGCTTGGAACCCGGAAATATCCGGTCATCTCTTCTCTACCGCGGAACCACCGCGTCAACAGGGTTCTCGGCAAGCTCTTCGCCCGTCTCGGGCTGCGATAAAAACTAAACATCAGGATCGAGGTCGGAATCAGGAACGAGGAACGAGGTTCGGGGAACGAGGAAAACGTTCAATCGCACCTCGATCCTAGTTCCTCGCACCTCGAGCCTCGATCCTGTATTGTTCCTCTATTCTCAATCCGAACCTGCGACACACCTCCGCAAACTCCGCATCCGGCGGCGCTGCAACCTCCACCGTCCGGCCGTCCTCGCCGGGATAGGCCATGGAGCGACAGTGGAGCATCAGGCGTGACGCGGCGACCCCGCCGTACGTGGTGTCACCCACGATGGGAAGTCCCGAGTGCGCAAGGTGCACCCGGATCTGATGGGTCCTCCCCGTGAGGGGCCGGGCCTCCACCAGGGCCGCCCTTTCTTCCGCGGCAAGAATCCGGAATTCCGTTCGCGCCTCCTTCCCGGGGGTCGCCACGCCATACCGGGAGACCCCGACCTTTGCAATGGGAGCATCGACGAACCACTCCCGTTCCCCCACTTCACCCGTAACCAGCGCCAGATAGCGCTTTTCCATGTACCCGTCCTTCAGGAGAGACGACAGGCGCGCCGCGGCCCGCCGGTTTTTCGGAAAGAGCATCACTCCGGAGGTTCCCCGATCGAGACGGTGGACAATGCGTACCGGTTCTTCACTCCCGTTCTCCCTCAGATAGGCTCCGACCGCATACTCGACCGTGCCCTTCAGCTGGTACGGAGTCCGCTGGGAATTGAATCCGGCAGGCTTGCACACCGCCACCACATCCGCGTCTTCATGGAGGATGTCTTCCCGGCCATAGGCAAGATCCTGGAAGCGCCCCGGTTCCATGACGCCCAGGATTATTCCGTCCCCCTCGCGGAGCGTTCGCGACGCCACCCGCACCATGGTTTCATTCACGGCGCATCCCCCAAGGTCGATGATGCGGCGTATTCTGCTCTTCGACAGGGCCGGGAAGAGCAGGGCGGCTGCGTCATCCAGCCTTTTCCCCGCCTCCGCGGCGGTGACGGTTCCTTTCACGATCATGGCGGGCCTTTCACGGGTAATTCCACATAATTTTGCGGCACATGGTAGCGCTTCACGGCAAAAGGTTCAAGGAACAACATTTGTTTCCCCACCCCAACGGCGCTTCATCGGTTGTGGCCCGCCACCATGTGTATAAACTTTGATCAGCTGGTTGTATTTTGAACATTAAAATCCTTGATTTCCGTATTCCGGGTAATGCATAGTATGGCTTCTGCTAATGAGATTGCCGGGAAGAGAGGGGATGTATGGGAGTCGTTCGGATGAGAGGAACAACCCGGGTATGCGCCACCTGCGCCTTCTGGAGAGGGCAGCGACAGGAAGCGGACGGCGAATACGTGTTCAACAACCGTGACCTGGGGATATGCCGCGGCGCCTCGTTTTCCGGTTTCAGCATGGGGGCGATATCCACGTGCCGCGAGTGGGCACAGGGCCTCAACTCCCGTTCGGAAAAAACAACGACGCAGCCGGGTCAAAAATCCGCCGCCGTTCAGACCCCCTGAACCGGAATGTGCCGCACCAGGCGCACTTTCATGTGCCTGAATGAATGGCACGATATATGCTACAGCGTCATGCCGACGTATCGCCTTCGATAGCTCCACACAGGTGAGCACTGCGCTACATGGTTGACGTATCCCTGGTGAACGTATACACTGCGATTTTCATTGATACGGATAAACGCGCAACGGCAGAAAGACATATGAAACGATTTCTTACCTCGTATGGTATCTTACCTCTAGTTCTGATCCCGTGCCTCCTTGCCGGGTGCGGCGGGTACGCCGATCTCCCCGCCGGCACGGTCAAGCCCATTTCCGGGTGGCTCGACTCCGCCGTGGTTGAAAAGCAGGAAGTGGTCGTGACCCCGCCGCTGCCGGATCCTGCCCCGCCCGCCGACTATCTGATAGGACCCGGTGACGTGCTGTACATCAATGTGGAAGGAAGGCCGGAATTCATGGTCGCGCCTCCGACCGGCAACAGCAAGGTTCAGGGAAGCCGCGTGGACGGTCGCGGCTTCATCCAGCTCCCCATCGCCGGCCCGGTGCAGGTGGCGGGGCTCTCCGTCTCCCAGGCCCAGGCCCGCATCAGGAAAAAACTCCTTACCTATTTGAAAAATCCCTGGGTGGTGGTGGAGATCGCTGAATACAAAGGCCATCCCCTCTACCTCCTCGGCCAGTTCAAGAGTCCCGGCACCTTTTACATGGATCGCAACCTGAACCTGGCACAGGGGATAGCCCTCGGCAACGGGTTCGATATCACCGCCGATCTGCGTGGTGCGCGCATCAACCGCAACAACCGCATCCTTCCGGTTGATGTCTACGATCTCCTGGTCAACGGCAATGCGAAACACAACATCTGGCTCAAGGGCGGGGATACCATCTTCATCCCCGACAACAGGAATTCCCAGGTATTTGTCTTCGGCGCCGTCAAGAAGCCGGGTCCGGTCGCCATGCTCCAGAGCGGCCTGAACCTCGCGCAAGCCATCGGCAGCGCCGAGCTGCGTGACACGGGATACGACTTCAAGCACGTGCGCATCATCCGCTCCCTCTCTCCGACCCATGGCGAACTGATCGTGGTCGACTTCGACAAGATCCTGCGGGGCGATGCCGTCCCCTTCCCGCTCATGGCCGGGGATATCATCTATGTGCCGCGGAGCGGCTTGGGGAGATGGAACGACGCCATCCAGGAGATTCTGCCGTCTCTCCAAGCCATCAGCGCACTCCTGCAGCCCTTTGTCAATCTCAAGTACCTGACCGACTAGGGGCAGGGCAAAATGAGGCAGACTGCGTGATAGGTAATAAGTGATAGGTGATACGGTCATGCATGCCGTTTTGCTCATCACTCATCACTCATCACGTTTTACATTTAACTTTTCACTTTTAACTTCTAAATCTCAACTCCGGAACCCGATGCCGATATGATTAACGACCCCCAAAATGTGCCGCCCTACGACCCCAATCCCGTGGAGGAAGTCCACCTCCAGGACTATCTGAACGTCATCTTTCGCCGCCGCAAGGTCTTCTTCATTGCCTTTCTGGCGGTCTTCATCGGTGTTGCCCTCTATACCTTCACCATGAAGCCCGTCTACGAGGCGTCCGCCGTCCTCCACGTCAAGGACGAGAAGGCCAAGTCGGAGCTCCTGGACATGCTTTCCATGGGATCCGCCAACCCGGTGGACGCCGAACTGGAGATCCTCAAGTCCCGAACCAACGCCGAGGAGGTGGTTCGCCAGCTCCACCTGGACTGGAGGATTGTCGACCGGCCGCGCGATGTCACCTTCCGTATACTCGACTTCGCCTCCGTGGCGGAACAACCGGTCTATACCGTCGAACTCACCGGCAACGGCGGCTATACGGTTCGCGACAAGGACGGTGTCCTGGTAGGCTCGGGCCGCAGCGATCAGCTGTTCCGGGGCAAGGGGGTCACCCTCCTCCTGGCCGGCCTGAAAGGAAACAAGGGGGAGTCGTTCGGCCTGCGCCTCCTTCCCTTCAACGACACCGTTACCGGCCTGCGGAAACGGGTAAAGGCGTCCGAGGTGGGCAAGAAGACCAACATCATCTCGGTATCCTACACCAGCACCGACCCCATCATGGCCCGGGACGTGGTCAACACCCTGGTGCGCGTCTACCTGAACCAGAGCGTCGGCTTCAAGACCGAAGAGGCGAACCGTACCGTCGGTTTCGTGGAGGAGCAGCTGAACGGGCTGCGCGGCGCCCTGGAATCGTCGGAGAAGAACCTCCAGACCTACAAGAGCGCCAGCGGCGTGGTGCAGCTGGATGCCACCGCCCAGGAACTGATCACCAAGCTTTCCGAAACGGAAAAGGAACGCACCGCCATCACCCTGCGCAAAAAGCAGACCGAATTCGCCCTCGCCTCCCTGCAGGACGCGGCGCGCCGGGGCGCCACCTATGCGCCGGCCGTCACCCGGGATGACCCCCTGGTGGCGGGCATGGCGAGCAAGCTGGCGGAACTGGAGGTGCAGAAGCGGGCACTCCTCACCGATGCCACCGAGAACCACCCTTCGGTCAAGGCGGTCAAGGGGCAGATTGACGAACTGCAGCGCAAGATCCGCTCCACCTACGAGAACGAGCTGCGGACCCTTGCCCGGCAGGAGAGCGACATCAACGGCCAGCTGGGACGCTACGAGGGCCTTCTCAAGGGACTGCCCGAAGCGGAGCGCGACCTGGCCAAGCTGACCCGCGTGACCAAGGTCAACGCGGACATCTACACCTTTCTCCTCCAGAAGCATGAGGAGGCGCGCATCGCCCGGGCATCCACCATCAGCAACATCAGCATCGTGGACCCGGCCATCGAGCCCGACAAACCGGTGAAGCCCCGCAAGGGGAAAAACCTCCTCCTGGGGCTGCTCGTGGGGTGCATGCTCGGCATCGGCCTCGCCTTTTTCCAGGAATACCTGGACGACACCATAAAGGATGTGGATGCGGCCAAGCGTGAGCTGAAGTGGCCCCTGCTGGCGGTGATCCCGTGCATCGAGGATGCCGAGGAGCGTGAGAGAGAGAGGAGAATATCCCTTGTCACCCACATGGAGCCCAAGTCCCAGGTGGCCGAGGCGTTCCGGGCGATCCGCACCGGCATCCATTTCTCCTCCCTCAGCAAGAAGAAGCAGGTCCTGCTGGTCACCAGCACCTTCCCCGGCGAGGGGAAGAGCACCATCAGCGCCAACCTGGCATGCATCTTCGCCCAGACCGGCGCGCCGGTGGTCATCATCGACTGCGACCTGCGGCGCTCCACGCTCCATGATAAATTCGGCCTTCGCAAGGAGCCCGGCCTCACCAACCTCCTGGCCGGCGACGCCTCCTTCGAGCAGGTGATCTGCAACACGCCGATACCGAATCTCGACTTCATCAGCGCCGGCGCCACCCCCCCCAACCCCTCCGAACTCCTGGGCTCGCAGCAAATGGCCGACCTGGTGGCGGGCCTGCGGAACACCTACGACATCATCCTCATCGATGCTCCGCCGGTGCTTGCGGTAACGGACGCCCCCCTGCTCACCGCCGTGGCCGACATCGACATGGTGGTCATCGAAGCGGGACGTGTTCCGCTCAAGGCCGCGCGGCAGATGCGCGAAACCCTGGAGGGCGTCAATGCCCCCGTCGTCGGCATGATCATCAACGACAAGAGCGGCAAGGGCCGCGAAGGGTACGGGTACGGCTATTACGGCGGCAAGTACGGCTACTACGGCTACGGCTACTACGGCTACGGGTATCATGAGGAGAAGCCGGAGCCGAAGAAGGGATCCCGGATGCCGGAATTCCTGGTACAGCTCCTGCGGAAGTTCACCAGGAAATAGACAAAGAAACGCCATGATCGATTACCACTCCCATATCCTCCCCGGTGTGGACGACGGGGCCGCGGACACCGCCGAGGCGCTGGCCATCGCCGCCATCCTCTCCGAGGCCGGCTTCACCGACGTCCACTGCACCCCGCACCGCATGTCCGGGAGCTACGAGGCCACACCGCAGCGGATTCGCCAAGCCGTGGAGGAACTGCGGGACGCCGTCGACGCGGCCCGCATCCCCCTGAGGCTGCACGTGGGCAGTGAATACTACAGCGACGAATATCTTCCGTCCCTGCTCGATACCCCGCTTCCCCTCGGCGATTCGAGCCTCATCCTCATGGAAGCGCCCCTCCAGGCATCATCCTCGATTCTCAGTTCCACCGCCTTCCAGGTTGTATGCCGCGGCTTCTCCCCTGTCATCGCCCACCCGGAACGCTGCGCGATCCTGCGATCCGCCGCGGGCGGCGAGGCGGGTGCGCGTTCACTCCTGGGCTCGGTCCTGAAGTTCGCCCATGACAAGCTGGGAAATTACCGCCGCAAACAGCCCGAAACAGAGCTTCCGGACCTGCTGCGCTCCATGGGGTGTCTCTTCCAGGGAAACCTGGGAAGCTTTGCTGGCATCTACGGTGAACGGGTGCGCCGCCAGGCCGCCCACAACCTCCGCACGGGGCTCTACGATTGCCTCGGAACCGATGTCCATACCGCGCGCGGTCTGGCCGACTGGCTCCCCCGGGCATTGCGGGAGGTGGAGAATATCGTGGGAGCGGAAGGGTTGAACGAACTTCTGTCCCCTGCCGCCGCCTCGCCGGCTCCCTCCCTCTGCACGGCCGCGTGCCGCTGACCGCCGTAACCACACACGCACAACGGAAAGGTACCACCATGAAGAAAGCCCTCGTCACCGGCATCACCGGCCAGGACGGCTCCTACCTGACGGAACTGCTCCTGGAGAAGGGATACGAGGTGCACGGCATTATCCGGCGCTCCTCCTCCTTCAACACCGGCAGAATAAACCATCTCTACCGCGACCCCCACGAGTCGGGGGTGCGCATGTTCCTGCACTACGGCGACCTGAACGACGCCAGCTCCCTCAACAAGGTGCTGCGGGACGTGCGGCCCGACGAGATCTACAACCTGGGCGCCCAGAGTCATGTCAAGGTCTCCTTCGACATCCCCGAATACACCGGCGAGGTGGACGCCCTCGGCGCTGTCCGCATCCTGGAGGGAATCCGGGAAACCGGCCTCAACACCCGCTTCTACCAGGCATCCTCCTCGGAGCTCTACGGCAAGGTCGTGGAAACGCCCCAGCGGGAGACCACCCCCTTCTACCCGCGCTCCCCCTATGCCTGCGCCAAGGCCTACGCCTACTACATCACCGTCAACTACCGGGAGAGCTACGGTCTGTTCGCCTGCAACGGCATCCTCTTCAACCACGAATCCCCGCGGCGGGGGGAGACCTTCGTCACGCGCAAGATCACCCGCGCAGCGGCCAGGATCAAGCTGGGCCTGCAGTCGTGCCTCTACCTGGGCAACCTGGACGCCCGGCGCGACTGGGGGTTCGCCGGCGACTACGTGGAGGCCATGTGGCTCATGCTCCAGCAGCCGGAGCCGGACGACTACGTGGTGGCCACCGGCGAGACCCGTTCCGTGCGGGAATTCGCCGAAAAGGTCTTCGCCCGGCTCGACATGCCCCTGGAATGGCAGGGCGCGGGCGCCCACGAGAAGGGCATCGACAGCAAGACGGGCCGCATCGTCATCGAGGTCGATCCCAAGTACTTCCGTCCCGCCGAGGTGGATCTCCTGCTGGGTGACGCCGCCAAGGCCCGCACCCGGCTCGGCTGGACTCCACGGACGGACCTGGACGGCCTGGTGGCCATGATGGCGGACGCGGACCTGGCCCTGGCGGAACGGGAAAAGAGGGCGAATGGGTGAAAGGCAAGTGATGAGTGATGAGTGAAAAGTGAAAAGTGAAAAGTGAAAAGTGATGAGTGATGAGTAAGCACTGAAAAGTCATGGGGACTGCGTGATGATCGTGTTACGGGGGCATAAGGATCTGGAAATCTGGAAGAGAAGCATGACCTTCGTGACAACGATCTATCAGATTACCCGGGATTTTCCCAAGGATGAAGTCTATGGCATCACGAACCAGATGCGACGGGCGGCCGTATCGATTCCTTCCAACATTGCGGAAGGCGCATCGAGAGGATTTGATAAGGAATTTGTCCAGTTCCTTCATATTGCCCTCGGATCGTTGTCGGAGTTGGAAACACAGATCCTGATCGCCGGAAACCTTCAGTACCTATCGAATGTGGAGCACCTGACCTCGGAAACTGAAATGCTCAGAAAATTGTTGAACGGATTGATTTATTCACTGAAAAAACGTTCCTGAGAATTATTCACGTTTTCAGGTTTTATGGTTTGGCGTTTTTCTTATCACTTATCACTCATTACTCATCACGCCTTTTAGTCTCTCAAGGAGTTATTGACGTGCACAGAAAAGTATCCATCATCGGCCTCGGCTATGTAGGCCTCCCGGTAGCCGTCGCCTTCGGCGGGAAGAACAGAACCATCGGTTTCGACGTGAACCGGGAGCGGATTTCCGACTTGCGTCGGAATTTTGACCGCACCGGCGAGGTTACGGCCGAGGAACTGGCGGCATCCGACCTGCTGTTCACCGATTCCATCGACGAGCTGCGGCAGGCCGACTTCCACATCGTGGCGGTCCCGACCCCGGTGGACGACGCCAAGCGGCCCGACCTCTCCCTGCTGCTCCGGGCATCGGAGACCGTGGGCGCGGCCCTGAAGAAGGGGGACATCGTGGTCTACGAATCCACGGTCTATCCGGGGGTCACCGAGGACGAGTGCGTGCCGGTGCTGGAGCGGGTCTCGGGCCTCGCCTGCGGCAGCGACTTCACCGTGGGCTACAGCCCGGAGCGGATCAACCCCGGCGACCGGGAGCATACCTTCACGAAGATCAAAAAGGTCGTCTCCGGCTCCGACCCGACCACCCTGGAGATCGTGGCCGGGGTCTACGAATCCGTGGTGGCGGCCGGGGTGCACCGGGCCGCCAGCATCAAGGTGGCCGAGGCGGCCAAGGTCATCGAGAACACCCAGCGCGACCTGAACATCGCACTCATGAACGAACTGGCCCTGATCTTCGACCGGCTCGGCATCGACACCCTGGACGTGCTGGAGGCGGCCGGCACCAAGTGGAACTTCCTCCCCTTCCGTCCCGGCCTGGTGGGCGGGCACTGCATCGGCGTGGACCCCTACTACCTGACCCACAAGGCGGAGCAGATAGGGTACATCCCCCAGGTGATCCTGGCGGGCCGCCGCATCAACGACGGGGTGGGAACGTTCATCGCCCAGCGCGCCATCAGGGAGATGATCCACGCCGGATCCAACGTCCTCGGCTCAACGGTCACGGTCCTGGGCCTGACCTTCAAGGAAGACTGCCCGGACATCCGCAACTCCAAGGTCATCGACATCATCCGGGAGCTGCAGGACTACGGCATTGCGGTCCAGGTCCATGACCCCCTCGCCGATCCCGCCGAGGTTGAGCGCGAATACGGGGTTCGCATAACTCCCTTCGGAGACCTGAAACCCGCGGCCGCGGTCGTGGTGGCCGTGGCCCACCGCCGCTATCGGGAGATGCCCATCGAGGCTTTCAAGGGACTGATGACCGGCAGCGTTCTCATCGATGTGAAGGGGATCTTTGACCCGAAGGCGGTTCACGAGGCGGGCATCAGGTTCTGGAGGCTGTGAATAACTTCGGGGACTGGAGGCTGGGGACGGGGGAAAAACCCGGAGATCAGGGGCTGGGGGCTGGGGATAAACCCGGGGATCGGGGGCTGGGGGCTGGTGCGGCAAGTGCTGGAGGGCGGGGAATGGAGAAACAGCACGTCAAAAGCTATCGCGATTTGGAAGTCTGGCAGAGAGGGATTGACTTGGTGCAGGTGGCCTACGGGCTAGGAGGGAAACTTCCGAAATCCGAAAGCTACGGACTGTTGAGTCAATTGCAGAGAGCGGTCGTTTCGGTACCCGCAAACGTTGCAGAAGGACATGCGCGCAAATCAAGCAAGGAATTTCTGCAATTCATTTCCATAGCACTCGGTTCGTTGGCGGAAGTAGAAACATATTTCCATATCATGGAGCGGCTCAGATACATTCATTCATCAGAAATAGAGCGTGCTCTGGAAAAAACCGAACAATTGGGGAAGATGCTACGGGGTTTGCAGCGGACGATAAAGGAAAAGGTCAAGGGCGGAGAATAAAGGTTTTGATGGGTTATTCCCAAGCCCCCGGTTCAAGCTCCCCAGCCCCCAGCCCCGAGCCCCCGGATTTGTTTGGCTCAAAGATTGCAAAGATACGAATAAGTTACAAAAAAGTCACGTTTCCCTTTACAAAAATTAACATTAGAATCATTTTTTTTTGTTGAATGTTTCGTTATATTTCCATGCTGCGCAATAGGCTGTGCCATAACCATATCCCTCGTCTGATCCTGTCTGTATCTCCGTGTGATTCGAGGTTGAAAAGAGTATCGCTTCGCTCAGATCTGCGTGAAGGGTTTGTAACCCTTTCGATTTTTTCCGTGTCCTCCGTGGGCTCCAGCAAGCGCAGCGAGCGGTTGAGAGAGAAAGGCAGTTCCCGGTTTTTGATGAACGTCTCCGAAGGGGTTCAAGGAGATTGCCAATGGAAAAAGACCACCTGGAAATACTGTTCGAAGACATCCGAAGCACGTTCGAGTTGGTACTTGAAGGGCATGCCGCGCTTGACAAAAAAATAGATTCCAGGTTCGATGAATTGAATGACAAGATGGATCACAACTCCTTCAAAATCGACACCCTGAACAAGAAGATTGAAGTCGTCGATGAACGCCTCGGCAAGAAGATTGACGCCGTGGCCGCCGACCTCTCCGCCCACCGTAAGGATACCGAGGCACACGGGACGGTGTACAGGGTGAAGGAAGATTGAGATTTTCAAGGCACCTGTTCATTAAAAGGTGCCTGTCCCCCTCAGAAGTTCCGGCAGTCCAAGCGATGGAGTATAAGCATGCGAAACAGGAATGCATTGATAAAAGAACTGGAAACGATTCCTGAACCACTTCTCGATGAAGTCATGGATTTTATCCGTTTTATCAAGGCGAAATCCATGCGAGATGGTATCTACACCGCAATTGCAAGCGAGTCATCACTGAAAAAGGACTGGCTTTGTGCCGAGGAGGATGAGGCATGGGGCGATTTGTAAAGGGCGACGTTGTTGTCGTTCCCTTTCCGTTCAGCGACCTTGCGATGTCGAAGAGACGGCCGGCTTTGGTCATTGCGAACCTGGCGGGTGATGACTTGGTACTTTGCTAAATCACCAGCCAAACGATTCGTGATGGATATGCTATCGAGTTGGTCGATGACGATTACGCTTCAGGTGGTTTGAGCAGACCCAGCAACATAAGGCCCAATCGACTCTTTACCGCGGACCGCCATATTGTTTTGTACAGAAGCGGACATTTGAAGAAAGAAAAGATTGATGTAGTAGTTAATAAATTGGTAGAAATACTGGGGCAATAGTCTGGTGACGAGAGCGCACGGATCCGGCACGGAGTCGTATTTTTGGTTGTCCTCGTGCCTCGTTCCTCGATCCGCGGTTTTAGGTTCTTGTTTTTCTCCGTGTCCTCTGTGGGCTCTAGCGAGGAACGAGCGGGTGAGAGATAAAAGCAGTCATGAATTTTGAATATTGAGTTGAAAATCCGAACCCGGAAACCCGATCTCTCACAGAGCTCACAGAGAACACAGAGGGGTTAAACCCTCAAAAGATTTCAGGCCTTTGTTTTTCTCCGTGGCCTCTGTGGTCTCTAGCGAGGAACGAGCGGGTGCGAGATAAAAGCAGTTATGAATTTTGAATATTGAGTTGAAAACCCGGACCCCGAAACCCGATCTCTCACAGAGCTCACAGAGAACACAGAGGGGTTAAACCCTCAAAAGATTTCAGGCTTTTGGTTTTCTCCGTGGCCTCTGTGGGCTCTAGCGAGGAACGAGCGGGTGAGAGATAAAAGCAGTCATGAATTTTGAATGGTGAGTTGAGAACCCGAACCCGAAACCCGATCTCTCACAGAGCTCACAGAGAACACAGAGGTAAGGCAAACCCTTTAGAAAACTATGGTGTTTAGGACATGGATCTGAACACGGTAACCTCAGAGATTATCAGTGCGGCAATCACGGTTCACAAGGAGCTTGGTCCGGGTCTTCTTGAATCCGTATATCAATCCTGCATGATCGTCGAGTTTTACCAGAGAGGTCTAAAGTACGAAAGCGAAGTTTCGATTCCGGTAATTTATCGAGGGATCATGGTAAACGAAGAAGGTTTCCGGCTGGACCTTGTTGTTGAAGATAGCGTAATTGTTGAACTGAAGTCGGTTGAAAAGGTACTGCCGGTCCATCAAAAACAGCTTTTGACGTACCTCCGCCTTGCTGAGAAACCTTTAGGACTGCTGATCAACTTCAATGCATTGAAGCTGGTGGACGGGATAACCAGGATTGCAAATTGATTTCTCTGTTGCGTGTTTTCTCCGTGGCCTCTGTGGGCTCTAGCGAGGAACGAGCGGGTGTGAGATAAAAGCAGTCAGGAATTTTGAATGATGAATTGAAAACCCGGACCCGGAAACCCGGTCTCTCACAGAGCTCACAGAGAACACAGAGGGGTTAAACCCTCAAAAGATTTCAAGCCTTTGGTTTTTCTCCGTGGCCTCTGTGGGCTCTAGCGAGGAACGAGCGGGTGTGAGATAAAAGCAGTCATGAATTTTGAATGATGAATTGAAAACCCGGACCCGGAAACCGGTCTCTCACAGAGCTCACAGAGAACACAGAGGGGTTAAACCGGGACTGTGTATAGGGTGAAGGAAGATTGTGGAAAGTCAGAAAGTCAAGCCTGACCCCAGAGGTTTTCCGAAGGAGGTAGTGAAATGACGCGCAACCTCAAATACGTTGTTTATCAAGAGGATAAGTATTATGTTTCGCAATGCCTCAACGTGGATGTGGCCAGCTTCGGAGAAACAATCGACGAAGCGGTACAGAACCTGAAAGAGGCCGTCGAACTCTATTTAGAGAACGAAGACGCCGAACGGGAATACCACGAGGTCGGCAACGCCCTGGTCGGAGAAGCCGTCATCAATGCCTAGACTTTACTCTTCACGGCACATAATCGCGGTTCTTCTGTCCCATGGTTTTCGCGAGGTTTCTCAAAAGGGGAGCCACAAGAAATTCCGGCTTGAGGACAGGGTAGTCATCGTGCCGCATCCGAGACCGGAGGTGCCGGTGGGTACTTTTTTCTCCATTCTTCGGCAGTCAGGTTTTGGGCGAGCGGACTTTGATGAATAAGTTACATAAGTTACCAACGTCCCCTCAGGGGTTCCTATGGGCGACAGGGGTTAGTGAACAAATAAACAACGTCCCCGGAAGCCGCCCCGAAAACCGGTCTCTCACAGAGCTCACAGAGAACACAGAGGGGTTAAACCCTCAAAAGATTTCAGGCCTTTGGTTTTCTCCGTGTCCTCTGTGGGCTCTAGCGAGGAACGAGCGGGTGTGAGATAATCGCTGCTTAAGTTTTTAAGTACGTCCCCTGAAGGGTCTGGGCGACAGGGGTTAGTGAACAAATAAACAACGTCCCCGGAAGCCGCCCCATTCTTCGGCAGTCAGGTTTGGGGCGAGCGGACTTTGATGAATAAGTTACATAAGTTACCAACGTCCCCTCAGGGGTTCCCGTGCTGTTTAAGTTTTTAGAATGCCCCCTGGGTGTCCCGTCCCCCAGGGGGTCCCCGAAGTAATGGAGGCAATTTATGGAACGATTGGTGAATATCCACATTGAAAAGCTCCCAGAAGGGGTCTACCTCGCCACATCTGACGATATACAGGGGCTGGTGGCCCAAGGCCGCACCGTCAATGAAACCCTTGAAATTGCCCGTGACGTTGCCCGCAGGCTTCTGGAAGCCCAGGCGGGAAGGAGAAAGGCGCCAAAGCTTAAGCAGGTTGCCAAAAGTTTTGATTACCAGCTTGTGGTAGGGGACTGAAATGGGCAGATTGTCCGGTTTCCGCTACCGGGAGATCACCAGTCGACTGAAGGCGTTCGGTTTTATCTTTGATCGTCAGGCCGCGGGAAGCCACGAAATCTGGTATAACCCGGAGACGAATCGTTACACAACCATTCCGAATCATTCTGGAAGTATGCCTGAGGGCACCTTACGGGCAATTCTGAAGCAAGCGAACGTCGATCCGGAAGATTTTTTGAAGGTTGGGAAGTAAGGAAGAAATAAAGCGGCAGACCGCTCGGAGGGACGGGCTCCTTCATTAAAAGGTGCCTGTCCCCCTCAGCAGTCCCCTGAAGGGGCCCTTGGAGATTCGAAATGGACATGGAATATACGGCGGTAATTAAGCAGGAAGGGAAATGGTGGATTGGCTGGGTTGAGGAAATTCCCGGCGTGAACTGCCAGGAACGAACAAGGGAAGAACTTCTTGAGTCGCTACGCATTACCCTTAAGGAGGCCATCGAGTTGAATCGTGGTGAAGCGCTTGCGTCAGCGGGTGAAGATTTTCAGGAGATTAAGCTCGCTGTATGAAGCGTAGCGAATTTATAAGATATCTTCGAGCTCATGGATGTGCATTGATTCGAGAGGGCGGCCGACATTACTGGTGGGGGAATACGGCGCTGAACCGGCGGTCGGCTGTGCCCCGCCACTCTGAGATTAATGACCTTCTGGCGAATAAGATTTGCAGGGATTTGGGGATTCCGCCGGTGAAATGAGCGAAAACTATCATTGCTGCAGGTGGCGATGGCAATAAGTTACATAACTTACCAACGTCCCAGGGATGTTCCCACATTCTTCGGCAGTCAGGTCTGGGGCGAACGGACTTTGATGAATAAGTTACATAAGTTACCAACGTCCCCTCAGGGGTTCCGAAGGGGATGGGGTGTCCAATGTCGAGGGCTGACACCTTTGGTGGGCCCGGGACAGTGTATCGGTTGAAGGAAGATTGAGGCTTTCGAGGCAACTGTGGAGTTGGTGAACAAATAAACAACGTCCCTGGCAGAGTTCCTTGACCCCAAGATCCTCACCACAAGGAGACTGAAAATGTCTACGGCTTTAAAAATGGAAGTAAATACTGAGGAAATTATTGATGCGGTAAAAAAAATGAAGAAACAGGACAGGGAAGAGTTCCTTGAAGATCTTCTTGCCGCCACGTGTCCGGAATACCTTTCGAGTATCCGGGAAGCCAGAGCCGACTATAAAGCCGGGCGAGCCGCAAGTCATAAAGATGTTTTCGGGCAATGAGTTATCGACTTGTTTACACTCAGCGGGCTATCAAAGATATACAGAAACTGGAGCAGAGCGTTAAATCCCGAATCGGAAAAGCTTTGCTTCGGTTTGAATCAAATCCCTTGGGGTTCGCAAAAGCGTTGACCAACTCCTGCCTGGGCAGTTATCGATTCAGGATTGGCGATTCTCGAGTCATCTTTGATCTTGAGGGTGAAGAAATAGTCGTCTTAAGGGTTGGGTACAGGTGTGAAATATACAAAAGGTAACGTTTCCTGGGTTAGTCAACAAATCAACTACGTCCCCCAAGGGGTCCTCAGGGGGGGCCTGTCCCCCTCGGCAGTCCCAAATAAATAAGAACGTAACCGGTGGGGAGAAATTTATAATTTTATGGGCGTCCCTCTTGGGGTCCCTCAGAGCACACAGAGAATACAGAGGGGTTAAACCCTCAAAAGATTTCAAGCCTTTGGTTTTTCTCCGTGGCCTCTGTGGGCTCTAGCGAGGAACGAGCGGGTGTGAGATAATCGCTGCTTAAGTTTTTAAGTACGTCCCCTGAAGGGTCTCCCTCTTGGGGTCCCTCGTCCCCTGAAGGGTCTGGGCGACAGGGGTTAGTGAACAAATAAACAACGTCCCCGGAAGCCGCCCCATTCTTCGGCAGTCAGGTCTGGGGCGAACGGACTTTGATGAATAAGTTACATAAGTTACCAACGTCCCCTCAGGGGTTCCCTGTCGGTAAAGCTGGTACGACGAAGCGCTATGTTGAGAACCAGGGGAAGCAGATGCTGCTCTTCCCGATAGCCATAGTCGATCTGCTTTACCTTTACCTCGCTCCTGATGGCTCGTACCAGTTCGAGTTGCCGCATAAGAGAAGTGAGAAGTTCCAGACCGGCCACGGACGTGAGAACCTGACGGGCCGCGGCAAACTCAAAACCGAGATTGTCTTTCACCATCCGGGTGAACTCCTTCGCAATGAATTTACGAAGGATTATAAACTGTTACACGACCTCAAACCACTAGTTTTGCGGATTGGGGTTAAAAGGTGCCTGTCCCCCTCAGCAGTTCGCTTCAGCAGTTGTCCGCTGTTGGATTGATGGATATCTCATTTCAAGGGCTGACCCCTTAGGGGGCTCTGACCCCCTCAGGAACCAGAAAAGAAAGGTCAAATGTCGCTTCGTAAAAACACTCTTTGGAATTTAGTCGGCAATGGACTACCTTTACTTGCAGGTGCCATAGCGGTGCCATATTTAATGAGCAAGCTTGGTACTGAAAAATTTGGGATAGTTACATTGCTCTGGACATTGATTGGTTATTTGAGTCTTTTTGACTTTGGCCTAGGACGAGCCCTAACCCAACTAATCGCTAATAATTTAAGTACTGATAATAATAAAGAGAACCTTGAGCTACTAAAAACAGCTGTTTATTTAACAGCCATAGCCGGTATAATTGGTGGCCTAAGTATTCTTTTTATTTCATACCCTTTAGCTTATAGTTGGTTAAATATATCTTCTATCAATCAGCTTGAAACTTATTACGCTATCATAATTACATCATGTGCTGTTCCAGTAACCACTATAAGCGCTTCTTTTAGAGGTGCCCTTGAAGGACTGGAGAGATTCAAACAAGCAAATATTGTACGTGTATTTTTTGGTACTGCTACATTTTTGTTTCCCATACTTGCAATACTACTCTTTAAGGCCACGATAATAAATATTGCTATATCACTTGTCCTAGCTCGAATTATAACATTAATATTATACAAAAATTATATACAAATATATTACAATAATTACAAACTTTCCTTCAAACCTAATGCAGCACATAAAAAAAAAACTGATTTCTTTTGGCTCGTGGATGACATTAAGCAATGTCATAAGCCCGATTCTTGTGAGCTCAGATCGATTTATTATATCAGGTATTTTAGGGGCTGAATTAGTAGCGTTTTACACTATCCCATTTGAAATTATTATGAGACTACAAATTATACCTGGCGCTATAGGTGCTTCGATTTTCCCGAGATTATCAGCGTGTTTTGGAAGGAATGATTCTGAAGCATACCGTATCACAAGAAAATGCCTGACAATGACTACAATTGTAATGATATTTTTCTGTACAATATTGATTGCGCTGTACGTTCCTATTGTTTCAGTTTGGATAAACAAGTCTTTTGCTGAAACATCTTTTTTCATTGCTTCATTTTTGGCTGTTGGTTCTTTTGTAAACGCAATAGCCTTTGTATTTTATACTGCTGTTCAAGCAAAAAATGGGTCGAGAGCGACAGGGATATTACATTTGTCAGAACTAATCATATATATCCCAATCCTTTTGTTCTTTGTAAGTTTATACGGGATCAGGGGAGCGGCAGTCGCATGGACCACTCGTGTGTCGATTGATTGTTTTTTTCTCTATCTATTATATTTAAGAGGAAAAAATAATCATGTTTGATCCAAAACTGATTTTTGTCACCTTATGGATTGCGCAGATTCTAGGTCATTTATTAATATTCGACATATTCAACCCACTTAATATTTTCACTTGGTTTCTTGTAGTTTTTACAATATTCAGTTTTTTTCTGGGTTCTTACTTCATAACTTTTAAAGCAAGCAAGACCACAACTAACAATTTATATCCTTATTTATTGCCAGAACAGTCTAGTTATGCGCAGTGGATATCAAAAATAGCGCCTTATGTACTAATCATATACAGCATTATTGCTGTAATGGTTGCAGTAATAATTGTGTCGCAAATTGGTTTGTCAGGATTAAAGTTTGAAATATTCAAGACACTAAGACAATCTCTTATTAACGATTTTTCAGAAGAGAGAAAGTTTTTTGGCCTAATACGGGTATTTTTCTTCGGGGTTGGTATCTGTATTTATATGCTTTGCTTTTCAAAAGAATTAAGCATTACCAAGAGGTTGGCAATTTGTTTTGTAGGGACACTTTCAGCAGTAATGACAACTGGTCGATTAGCATTGCTTTTGTTTTTTCTAGCCGTTAGCTATATAATGTATTCTGCTAAGATAATTAAACTGAAAGGTATAATAGTATCTTTCTGTATATTTACCGCGATCTTTCTGTTCTTAGCAGTTTTACTTGGCAAAGGTGATGGAACTGGTGAAATATTGGGTCAAGTTATTTGGAATTTTATTGTTTATTTTCTGGGGAGCTTGTCAACATTTGATTTTTATGTTACTAACAATATCCCTGTAATCGAAGGTGGAGCTTTATTGCCCAATTCAATAAGGGCATTATTAGAACCAGTTGTTGGATATTTGCCGCTTAAGCCGCCTTTGAATCCGTTTGTTTCAAACCCAATTGAGGCAAATACATATACTGCTATTTATCCTATATATCATGATCTTGGCCTTATCGGAATAGCAATTATATTTACACTACTAGGTATGTTTCACCAAGTATTGTTTAATTTGCAAAAAAGCAATACCTCTTTACCTCGATATTTATTCGCATTATCCCTTTATCCACTAGTTATGACTATTTTTGAAGAGGCTTATATCTCGTCTCTTGGTTTTTGGATAACTTTATTGTTTGTGCCAGTGTTATTTAAACTATCATATAATTTATTTATGTGTTTAAAGGCTAGTACAAGAATATAATATAATTTTACGGGGACCTTTATATGTTAACAAACTCACACAAGAAACACGCTGCAATCACAATATGTTCATCCAATTATTTGTCGAAGGCCTTGGTGTTACAAGATACATATACAAAACACCACCCAGATTCTGATTTTTTTATTCTTATTGTTGATAGGAAAGATCCTGAACTTGTTAATAGTCATCCAAATGTATCGTTTATGTGGGTTGAAGAACTTGAAATAAATGAATTTTATTCATACGCTTTTAAGTTTGATGTTATAGAGCTGAACACAAACGTCAAGCCAACTGCTTTAAAGAAATTATTGCAAGAATACAAAAACGTACTCTACCTTGATCCAGACATTAAAATATATTCTTATCTAAAGCCCGTCTTTGAGGGTTTAGCTTCGAACTCCATAGTGGTTACACCCCACACGTTCACCCCTGTACTTGACGGCAAGAATCCCTCCGATGTCGACTTTCTGAGATTCGGCGCATACAACCTCGGCTTTGTCGGAGTTAGTAAGTGTGATGAGGCTTTCAACTTTTTGGATTGGTGGTCAGATAGGTGTCTGAAGCTAGGATTTTACGAACCACAGAATGGCCTTGCCGTTGATCAAGGATGGGTGGATTTAGCTCCAAGCCTCTTTCCAAACCTAAAGATTCTGCGAGACGTCGGCCTTAATGTTGCTTTCTGGAATCTTCACGAAAGGGCGATTTCACAAAAAAATGGTGTCTGGCATGTTAATGAGGACTATCCTCTATATTTTTTCCATTTCAGCTCGTTTAGCTTAGACAAACCGCACGCCATAGCCCACAAACAGTCCCGTTTTGCCCCAGGCAGCCGGCCGGATCTTCACCATCTATTGGATGAATATGCAGACCTTTTAAAAAAAAACGACAACGACACCTATTCGAGTAAAGATTATTCTTTCGATTATTTTGATGACGGGACATACATTTCACCCACGTTACGGAGATTCTTCGATGTGCTTGAAGAGGAGTTCCCTCCTGGTGAAAATCCCTTCTCCACAAATAATGCTGTGTATCGCTTTGCAATTAAACGTCGGTTGGCCAAGAAGGGTTACCGCCCCGCCAGGAGATACACGTTCAGAGACATGGGTAAATTTTCTGCCGCCATTAAAGTTATCAATCATGGTCTTTATCTATTATTGATGCTGGTTGGGCCGAACCGATATTTTTCCTTAATGAGGTTCCTGTCCTACATCTCGAGCATCCGAAATCAAAAGGGTGTCATAAGATATACCGACAGATAAACCGCCTTGCGTTTCATGCTGTTTGCGAAATAAAATAAATTAATGAGGTAAGATTATGTCTACATCGGTACTAATAACAGGAGGCGCTGGATTTATTGGATTGGCAATGTGCCGGTCTCTTTTAGCAAAAGGCTATCACGTTCGGGTGCTCGATAATTTCAACAGCCAAATACACGGGCCAAACGGAGACCTTCCTTTCGATCTGAAGCCTCACATTGAATATATTCGTGCTGATGTACGCGATATGGAAGTGCTTAAACAAGTGCTGAACAACATCGACACCGTGGTCCACCTTGCAGCTGAAACAGGGACAGGGCAGTCGATGTATGAAATAAACCGCTATTTCAGCGTCAATGTTCAGGGGACAGCTGGCTTGCTTGAACTGTTGCAGAATCATTCCTGCGGCCGATTCTTAAAGTCTATCATCGTTGCATCGAGCCGTGCCATTTATGGTGAAGGTAGCTACTGCTGTCCCGCCCATGGCTTAGTATATCCGGAATCGCGTTTACAGATGCATCTATCCGCTGGCAATTTCGAACCTCGTTGCCCGGAATGTGGTGACATGGTAACCATAGCGCCTACCGATGAGAAAGCCCCATTTAAACCGCTTTCCATTTACGGTCTTACCAAGCAGATCCAGGAACAAGCCTCGTTAATGTTTGCAAATACCAGTGGTATCAATGGTTTCGCCTTGCGATACCAGAATGTCTATGGACCAGGGCAATCCCTTAAAAATCCTTACACTGGTATCCTGGCAGTTTTTTCCAACTTGGCGCGGCAAGGCCAAGCAATTGATGTCTATGAAGATGGCTTGGAATCGCGAGACTTTGTGTACATTGACGATGTTGTTGAGGCAACTATGCGGGCGGTTACTTATGATGGTTCTTTTGTTGGTGCTTTGAATGTCGGCACCGGTGAGGCTGTCCCAGTGATTACTGTCGCTCGCGAGATAAACAGCTATTTCGGGAATAAGTCGGAAATTAGGGTTTCAGGTGCTTTCCGGCTCGGTGACATCAGGCATAATAAGGCTGCAACACACCGGTTAGAATCGATTTTAAACTATAAACCTTCTGTAAACTTTCGAGAAGGCTTACACAAATTTCTCGCATGGGCAGAGACGCAGCCGTTTGAGGATAAGGCTGCATATCAGAAATCCGTATCCGAACTTCAGGAACGTGGTCTCATGGGGTTAGGAGTGGGTGCGTAGCAATGTCAACAACATTTGTATCACTTGTTAAAGCGGATTTACTGCGGCTTGGCAACTCATCTGGTCTAAGGTTGTGGATAAGGCTTATTCACCCACGATTTGTTCCTGTTTTTCTGATTCGACTGTCACAACTTTTCCATAGCAGCCGCCTTCTTCGCCCTATTAGCATGATGTTGTCTCTAGTAAATGTCATCGTGTTCGGCCTGGAAGTCACTCCACGCTGCAAGATTGGGCCTGGCCTTTTGATCCCTCACACTTCCGGGTCGGTTATCGGCGCTACAGAGATTGGCAGCAATGTGACCATTTTCCAAGGAGTGACGTTGGGAGCCAAATTTGCTGACTTGGAATTTACCACAGAAACACGACCTGTTCTTGAAGATGATGTGGTAATCGGCGCAGGTGCAAAGGTGCTGGGAGGGTTACGTATTGGTAAGAAAGGGGTGGTTGCACCAAATTCATTATTAATGGAGTCGGTTCCTGCCAATGGATTTGCTATTGGGGTTCCGGCAGTCGTGAAGGTGCGTGAATGACAGGCGCTTCTTTGTCAGGGAAAAATATAATTTTTTTTGGCCCAAAAACTTTTGGCTACGAGAACGAAATTATTCGCGAAATGGAGCAAATGGGCGCTCAGGTAACGTTTCGTAGCGTCAGGCCGGTTGAGCATGGCTGGCTAATCGCGTTTCTTAGAATCTTTCCAAAGCTGGCTTGGAGACTTTCAGATTTATTTTTCTCCTCCTGGCTCAATAAATATGGTCCCCAAAAATGTGATGTTGTTCTTATCATAAAGGGAGAAGGCCTTTCTCCCAAGTTTCTCAAGGCTCTTCGGGCTCGATACCCTAAAGCTCGTTTTATTTTATATCTATGGGACAGTGTGTCAAATTGTAAACATATTGAACTGAAGTTACCGTTTTTCGATGATTATTTCAGTTTTGATCCTTCAGATTGTACTAATTTCCCTCAATTCAAGTATCGACCGCTCTTTTTCCTAGATAAATATCTGACGTCTGACTGTGATACTGAAAGAAAAGGGCTATTTTTTGTTGGAACACTTAATGGGGATCGCCCAAGAGTGATATCACGTCTTGCATCTACATTAGACCCACAAATTCCTTTTGATTACTTCTTGTTTGTAAGAAGTCGTTTGGAACTCGCTCTCAGAAAATTGATTGATAAACCTCTAAGAAAACTGGACGACACTCGCCTGGTTTTTGTGTCAATACCTAGTGATACCTTGAGCCAGCATATAAAAAGTTGCGCAGCCGTTCTTGACATAGAACACCCAAAACAAACTGGTTTGACGATGCGCACTTTCGAGGTTATCGCTTCGGGCAAAAAATTAATTACGACTAACAAGTCGGTTCTGCAGCAAGATTTTTACGATCCTGCCAGGATTCTCGTAATTAATAGACTAGACCCATCTGTCCCGAATGATTTTTTGGCTTGCGAGCTACCACAACTATCAGAAGAATTCATATCAAAATATTCTTTACGTGGTTGGTTATCTGAAGTTCTTGGCGTCGGTTTATTGTAACGACAGTTTTCCTTGGGATTTATGCAAATCAAGCTGCCGTCTTTGCTTATTACTCTTAGTGAGGTCTTTTATGAAACTTCCCTTTGCTATTATAATTGATGGTGTTGCCACTAGAGTTCGACATTCTGTGTAAGGTCAATGTGGCTTGCGGTACTATGAAGTGTCAATAAAATTAACAACAAAGAGGTTCGAATGGATACATTATCACTCATCGGAAGAACCAAGGAACTGTTCACTGTTGATATATCTGACAACGAAAATAAACTAAAGGGGCAGGTTGATGCCGGTTCCTTTTTGGTAATAGGAGGCGCCGGTTCCATTGGCCAAGCTGTTGTAAAAGAGATTTTTAAAAGAAATCCCAAAACTATGCACGTCGTCGATATCAGCGAAAATAATCTTGTCGAACTGGTGCGGGATGTACGCAGCTCGCTGGGCTATATCGAGGGCGATTTCCGCACTTTTGCGCTAGACTCCGGGACTATTGAGTTCGATGCCTTTCTTGAATCTCAAAACAACTACGATTATGTGCTGAATCTTTCTGCGCTCAAGCATGTGAGGAGCGAGAAAGATCCTTTCACCCTCATGCGCCTGATCAATGTTAATATTTTTAATACCGAACGATCCCTTCTCCAAGCAAAAGGTTTCGGCGCAAAAAAATACTTCTGCGTTTCCACCGACAAAGCCGCCAATCCGGTGAACATGATGGGTGCTTCCAAGCGGATCATGGAGATGTACCTGATGCGGCGAAGCTTGGAGATACCCATCTCAACAGCCCGCTTCGCCAACGTCGCCTTCTCCGATGGCAGTCTTTTGCACGGATTCAACCAAAGGATTCAAAAACGTCAGCCTTTGTCTGCCCCTCAAGACGTTAAGCGCTACTTCGTCACCCCCCAGGAGTCCGGCGAGTTGTGCCTGATGTCTTGTCTCTTAGGCGAAAACCGCGATATCTTTTTCCCGAAACTGAGCGAGCACCTGCATCTCATTACTTTTGCGGAAATTGCCGTAAAGTACCTTGAGCAACTTGGGTACGAAGCTCATGTCTGCGCGACAGAGGAAGAGGCCCGCTCAAGAGTCGATGAATTGGCCTATCAAAAAAAATGGCCTTGCTACTTCTTCAACAGCGACACTACCGGTGAAAAGGATTTTGAAGAGTTCTTCACTTCTGCGGAAACACTTGATATGAAGCGCTTTGAAACCATCGGTGTAATAAAAAATGAACCAGATTTCGACGAAGATCTTCTCAATTATTTTGTGGAGGAAATCTCGAAGATGAAAGATCGTGGTCAGTGGTCAAAGGAAGAGCTGGTTTGCTTGTTTAATACAATGATCCCTGACTTCGGTCATAAAGAGACAGGGAAATATCTTGATGGCAGGATGTAAGCGATGAAGAGATTACTTGATGTACTTCTATCCGGACTGGCGCTTCTCGTCTTGTCGCCGTTGTTGATACCGATTGTCATCGCGCTGCGCTGTACCGGTGAAGGAGAGATCTTTTACGGACAAGACCGGGTTGGCAAAGATGGTAAAATTTTTAAACTGCTGAAGTTTGCCACCATGCTCAAGGACAGTCCCAATCTCGGGACGGGTCTCCTAACCACCAAAGGAGATCCGAGAGTCTTACCCCTGGGACGTATTCTTCGCAAAACCAAGATCAACGAACTTCCGCAATTGATCAATATCTTCTTCGGTGACATGAGTATCATCGGGCCCCGACCACAGACAAAAAACCACGTGGACCTCTTCCCCGAAGAGATGCGCAAAGTGATTGTCCAGGTACGGCCAGGCCTGTCGGGGATCGGTTCCATCGTCTTCAGGGACGAAGAAACCATCCTAACGCACAGTCCCAAAGGATATCAGCGTTGTTTTGCCGAAGATATTACTCCGTACAAAGGCGCATTGGAACTGTGGTATATCCTACATCAATCCATAGGGCTGGATATTCTTCTCATTTTACTTACGATCGGTGCAGTTCTTTTTCCCGAAAGCAGGCTTCATTTCAAATTATTGAAAACTTTACCTGAACCTCCTGCAGTATTGAAAGAGTTCCTTTAAAATCCAATATAATCCTGGAGATCTTGGTTCATGAAACATATTCTTATCACCGGCGGCTCCGGCTTCATCGGAGCCAACTTTATCCGCCGCGCCCTGAACGCAATACCGAACTGCCGTATCATCAACCTCGACAAGCTAACCTACGCCGGCAACCCCGCAAACCTGACGGATCTCGAAAACGATCCCCGCTACCGCTTCATCCACGGTGACATCTGCGACAGGGCGCTGCTCGACACCATCTTCACCGAAGAACAAATCGACACCGTAGTCCACTTCGCCGCCGAATCCCACGTGGACCGCAGCATCTCCGGCCCGGGCGAATTCATCCAGACCAACATCGTCGGCACCTTCACCCTCCTGGAAGCAGCCCGCATGGCCTGGCTTTCATCCTCGCACCTCGCACCTCGCACCTCACGCTTCCTGCACGTAAGCACCGACGAAGTCTACGGCTCCCTGGGCGACACCGGCTACTTCACCGAACAAACCCCCTACGATCCCCGCTCCCCCTACTCGGCCAGCAAGGCATCCTCGGACCACCTGGCAAGCGCCTACTACCACACCTACGGCCTGCCGGTGCTCATCACCAACTGCTCCAACAACTACGGCCCCTACCAGTTTCCCGAAAAGCTCATCCCCCTCATCATCAGCAACGCCTTGGAAGGGAAGGCGCTGCCCGTCTACGGCGACGGAAAAAACATCCGCGATTGGCTCTACGTGGTGGATCACTGCAGCGCAATCCTTGCTGTGCTGCAAAAAGGCCGCATTGGCGAAACCTACAATATCGGCGGCAACAGTGAGAAACAGAACATCGAGGTTGTGACCACTATCTGCGATGTCCTGGATGAACGGGTCGGCACGCTGAAAAATGGGGAGAATCGCCGTTCGCTTATCAAGTATGTACAAGATCGCGCAGGCCACGACAGACGCTACGCCATCGACGCGACTAAAATACGGGAAGAACTCGGATGGCAACCCTCGGTCACTTTTGAAGACGGGATACGGCGGACAATCGATTGGTACCTGGATAATCCCGACTGGATCGCTGCCGTACGGGACGGCAGGTACCGGGAGTACTATGAAAAAATGTACGGGAGCCGGTAGATGAAACAAAGTCCGTCAAAACTGGCAGTGGTCGGCGCCAACGGCATGCTGGCGCAGATGGTGAAGATGCTGGCCCCGGCCGAATACGCTGTTACGAGCCTTGTTCGTCCGGATTTCGATATAACTGACCGAAATAATGTACTTTCAACACTGAAAAGTATTCAACCGGACGTTATCGTCAATTGCGCTGCCTATACCAATGTTGATGGTTGTGAAACAAACGGAGACCTCGCATTCACGGTCAACGGAGAGGGGCCGGGGTATCTTGCCGAGGCAGCCCTGGAACTGGACGCTGCCCTGGTCCACATTTCCACGGATTATGTATTCCCCGGCGACAAAAGGGAACCATACCTGGAAAGCGATCCGACCGGACCTGTTTCCGCCTATGGGCGGAGCAAACTGGCAGGTGAACAAGCGATTGCAGCGAGCGGGCTCACGAAATATTTCATTCTTCGTACCAGTTGGTTGTACGGTCCTGGTGGAAACAATTTCGTTGAAACGATCCTGAGACTTGCCCGTGAACGGGAGGAACTGCGAATTGTTGCGGATCAGCACGGTTCGCCAACCTATACGGGAGACCTGGCAAGGGGCATCTTCAGCTTATTGGCAAGCGCGAAGGAAAGGCCGACGTATGGTCTGTATCATTTTTCCAATACTGGTTCATGCACCTGGCATGAATTTGCCGAAACAATTGTGAGTCTTGCACGTTCACATAACCTGCCGGTCAAAGTTGACAGCCTGCTGCCGATTCGCACGGAGGAATACCCCTTACCGGCACAACGTCCTGCATATTCGGTTTTCAGTACAGCGAAATATGAAGAAGTAACCGGACAGACCCCGCCACACTGGCATGAAAGCTTGACGAGCTATTTCGCTGCTCGGCAGAGGGAGTAAAACTCAAATACAAGTGAACAGGGATGAAGGGGATGCAGGGGATAACGGCAAAGCTCCCACGGGCTTTGGTGACATTACGACAGGAAACTCTCCAGTATTTCGCAAAGTACCGTTTCAAGTTCAGGAGGTTCCGCTTCAAGGACTTCTCCGGAAGCCAAGTGCTTGTGGGATGAATAGTGCGGTTTTGGCTTGTGTGCAGCATTGTCGTAACGGAAAAGAAGGGTGCCGTTGGAGCTTTGGCAGTGATATGCATAGCTGAGTTTTTCCAAACGGTAACGAACGTCCACATATTCCGTAAAGTGCGGTTGGGTCCCATCAAAAAAGGTGAGGACACCTTTTATAATGCCGATCTTTGATGTTCTGGAATCAGTTGAGATTTCGCAATTGACGAGCAGGTCGGTGCGGGAATAGCGATCGAGAACCGCTGTGAGTTGTGCCAGATATTCGCTAAGCAGCATACTGGATACCTTTTAGTGCCTCCAGTTGAGTAACGATCCGTTCCCTGATTTTGAGTTCACCGGCCCAATTGACATATTCGAGGTCGCCTTCCGCAAGGTCTTCGGCTCTAAAATTCAGCAGGAAGGTATCTGAAGTAACGCCGTACCGCTCTTCGAATGTCCGGATGTGACGCTCAGTGGTTCTCAACCCGAGTTCCAGGCGGCTGACTTCCGCGGCAATAGCTGACGTGATAAGATCGAGTGCGTTGTCATTTGTATCGGATGTGATTTTCAGGCGAATCATGGTTGCCTCCCCGTTACCGCGCTGCGCATTGTCATTGCTAAAAGTGCCTAAAGTATAATGGAAAATCGTTTCAGACGAAAGAAAATTTCAAAACCCTGTGGGGACGGGCGCCTTTTCATTCGATGTTGTTGTTCTTATTCGGACAAAACCGATTCAACAGGGATGCAGGGGATAACGGCAATAAACGAAAAGATTGTATCCCATTCATCCCCTGTATCCCTGTAGAAATAGTTTTCGGTTTAAGATTTTCGCCAATTACACCAAGACAGTGAGGAAAGCAATGACAGGCATTACAAAAGGAATCGTGCTGGCCGGCGGCGCCGGGAGCCGCCTCTACCCCCTGACCCTGGTGGCCAGCAAGCAGCTGCAGCCGGTCTACGACAAGCCGATGATCTACTATCCGCTGGCCACCCTGATGATGGCCGGGATCAACGACATTCTCATTATTTCGACCCCGCACGATACTCCCCGTTTCCAAGCTCTGCTGGGTGACGGCAGCCGCTTCGGCATCACCCTCAGCTATGCAGTGCAGGCGGAACCGAAAGGCATCGCACAGGCGTTTCTGGTCGGCGAACAGTTCATCAGCAATCATCCGGTGTGCCTGATCCTCGGGGACAATATCTTCTACGGCAAAATGGGATTGGACAAGGTCGCATCCTCCTTTAGCGCTGGCGCGAAAGTCTTCGGCTACCCGGTGCACGATCCGGAACGCTACGGCGTGGTGGAGTTCGACAAGGATGGAAAGGTGCTGAGCATCGAGGAAAAGCCCGCCGCGCCCAAATCGCACTATGCCGTCCCCGGCCTGTACCTGTATGACGAAAAAGTCGTGGGGATCACCAAAAACATGAAACCGTCGGCACGGGGCGAGCTGGAGATTACCGACGTCAATCTCGAATACCTCAAGCGGGGTGAACTGCAGGTGGAAAAACTGGGACGGGGCGTTGCCTGGCTCGACACCGGCACCCACACCAGCCTCCTCGAGGCATCCCATTTCATCGGCACGCTGGAAGCCCGGCAGGGGCTGAAGATCGCCTGCCTGGAAGAGATTGCCTATCGAAAGGGATACGTCGATACGGCACATTTCAAAAGCGTAGTCGCGGATACGCCCAAATCCGGGTACCGTGACTACCTGCAGAGAGTCCTGCTCGAGAATACCTGATGCAGTGGAAGCGCACGGCAAAGTGCAACAGGGATGAAGGGGTCCCTGAAGGGACGCACTTCCAAACCTGACTTCTTTTATCTCACACCCGTTCGCTGCGCTCACTAGAGCACACAGAGGACACGGAGAAAAACAGAGCCGAAATACATGGTTTATAAGGCAATTGGGGTCAGGCTTGACATTCGGAGATTCCCAGTTGGCAGTTGTTGCGTAAGGGCATCAAAGGAAAAAGAGGAAAAAGGAGACGGATTTATTTTCCAGCCTAACTGGCTTGCCAACACCTGGCCATTTATCTCTGGGGCCCCTGGTGTAGTTACTTTGTTGGCTTTGCTTGGAAAGCATAAAAATTGACGCCATGCCGAAGGCTTGGGAGAACGCTCAGTCGGCCCTCGCTATGCAGGATTGACATCTTCTCTTGATTGCATATAATGATATCAAAGTGATGTCATTGGAGGTGTTGTGAAACGAATTTTACTCGACACGAACTTTTATGTTGCCTTCAAGAGAGGCGAGAAGAGCTCTATTGACGTCGTCCGGAGGGCCACGGATATAGGCATCAGCACTATTGTGCTTGGAGAGTTGCTAGCTGGATTTCGTTGCGGAAAGCGTATGACCGAAAACTATCGCGAATTGGAGCAATTTCTTGATTCTCCCCGGGTTGTGACTTTTTCTATAGACGAAGAAACAACGGAATTTTATGCCCGAATTTTTCAGGAACTCAGAGAGAAAGGTAAGCCGGTTCCAACAAACGATCTTTGGATTGCCGCAACGGCTTTACAGCATGGGCTTATCCTGGCGACATACGATTTTCATTTCAGCAACATCAGCGGTATCATCACCGCTGATCTGTAACGGGAGGTGTTTTAATGGGCACAAAATCAGCTTCCATGACCGTACGCGGAATTGACGAAAAGACTTCTGCCGTTCTGAAGGAGAAGGCTCGTCGTGACGGAATAAGTATTAATGCTTTGACCTTGCGGATAATCAGAGAAGGACTCGGACTGGATCGAAAAAAAACTCCACTAGTGCATACTGACCTTGACTATCTTGCAGGGACTTGGTCGGACACTGATGTTAACGAATTTGAGAGGGCGGTGTCTGTGTTCGAGGAAGTAGATGAAAGCCTCTGGAAGTAAGGAACCTTGAGGGGACATTCTTGCTTTAGTGCATCAGATGTTAAACCCTGAGGGGCGTATACACAAACCTGACTTCTTCTGTCTCACACCCGTTCGCTGCGCTCACGAGAGCCCACAGAGGACACGGAGAATAGCAAAGGCGAAAAGCGGTTGTAAAGGGTTGTGCTTTACCTCTGTGTTCACTGTGATCTCTGTGAGAGATAGTGCTTTGTTTTGACTTTTTCAGTTTGGCGTTGACTGCTTTTTCCGTCCATTATCCACTGTTCACCGATTAGAAAGGTTTTCGAATGAAGGTCATCCCCACTGCAATCCCTGAAGTTTTGATAATCGAACCGAAAGTCTTCGGCGACGAGCGCGGTTTCTTCTTCGAGAGCTTCAACCAGAAGCTGTGGCAGGAAAAAACCGGCATCACCTCTCCCTTCGTGCAGGACAACCATTCCCGTTCCGGAAAGAACGTCCTGCGCGGCCTCCACTACCAGATCAAGCAACCCCAAGGCAAGCTGGTGCGGGTCATTTCCGGGGAAGTGTTCGATGTGGCAGTCGATATACGCCGGAATTCTCCAACCTTCGGCGCATGGGCCGGCGAGATTCTGTCCGCCGAGAACAAGCGGCAACTCTGGATCCCGCCCGGCTTCGCCCACGGCTTCCTCGTCCTCTCGGACACGGCGGAATTCCTCTACAAGACCACCGACTACTGGGCGCCGGAGTACGAGCGCAGCATCATCTGGAACGATCCCGATCTCGCAATTGCATGGCCTTTGGACGGCATGCCTATCCTGGCAAGGAAAGACTCCGAAGGAAAACTCTTCAAGGAAGCTGAAGTCTATAGTTGTTGAAAGGTTGTATTGGATATGCAATGTCTCTCCTGCTTCAAAGCCTAAGGAATTCCCAAGGGGACAGACACCTTTTCATGAGGGATTTCCCATTTTCATGAGGGTGCCTGTCCCTTTCCTGTATCTACTATAGCCTGATTGCTTTTACTGTTCACTTTCTCTCTCAAAATGCACTATTCACCGTTTGGAGTCCCATGCAAACGAACTTCACCCTCCTCTTCTACATCTTCATGACCTCCATGTTCTCCTGCCTGATCATGGTCCCGTTCCTCAGGCACTGGGCACTGGACAAAGGGATCGTCGACCGGCCGGGTGGGCGCAAGAAGCACAGTCAAATCACCCCACGGCTCGGCGGCATCGCGATCGGCATGTCCTTCATCTTCTCCCTTATCGTGTTCGTCGACCTGACCAGGGAGATGCGCGGGGTTCTGGCCGGCGCACTGGTCATCTTTGTCACCGGCCTGGCGGACGACCTTGTCGGGATCTCGCCGCGCCGCAAGTTCTGCGGCGAGATTGGCGGGTGCCTCATGGCCATTTTCGTGGGCGAGCTCTGCCTCACCCGGCTCGGCAACCCCTTCGGCCTGGGGGAGATCGTCCTTCCGCTCTGGCTTGCGTTTCCCTTCACGGTCTTCGCGGTGGTGGGGGTGATCAACGCCATCAATCTCATAGACGGCCTCGACGGCCTATCCGGCGGCGTATCGATGATCGCACTGGCGGCCTTCTTTGTCCTCGGCTTCAAGGACGGCAACCAGCAGGTGATGCTCCTGAGCGCGGGGCTGATGGGGGCCGTGCTCGGCTTCCTCAAGTACAACTTTTATCCGGCCCGCATCTTCATGGGGGACACCGGCAGCCTGGTGACCGGCTTCATCCTGGCCGTCATCGCCATCCGTCTCACCCAGAGCCCCGGTGCGACCGTCAACCCGGCGGCGCCCCTGATCATCCTCGGCCTCCCCATCATCGACACCGTCTGGGTAATGACCAGACGGGTGATGCGACGGCAGAGCCCCTTCAGCGCAGACCGGACGCACATCCACCACAAGTTCCTCAACCTGGGCCTCAAGCACCGTTTCACGGTCATCATCATCTACGGCCTCTCACTGTTCTGGGCCACCTTCGCCGTGCTGTGCAAAGACACCGAGGGGTATCTGCTCATTTCAGGGTATCTGGCGATTTCAGGTGTTATCTATCTTGTGATCAACCTCATCAGGCGCTACCGGCACGTTTTCGGCTTCATCCGGCACGACTCGGTACTCAGCCTCCGCCGGACGCGACCCTACCAATTCCTGGCCCGCTGCATGGCCGGGACCGGACCGCTGACGTTCCTGGCGGTTTCCTCCTGCTTTGCCCTGGCCGCCATTGTTTCCGTCAACCGGCAGGACGTGTATCCGGCCTTTCCCGCGCTTCTGCTCGTCGCCGTGGTCGGCCTGATCCTGTACGCCAAGGACCTGTCAAACCAGTACGTCCAGGCCATGCTCTACGCAGCCGGTATGCTGGTGGCGTTCGTCATCGGAAAACACGAGGGCGAGGAGCTGGTGGGCGCAATCACGGTCGGCGGCCTCGCGGATGCCGTCCTCGCCGGCATTGCGCTGCTGGTCCTGCTGCGCATTGTCTTCACCCTGGAGGGCTTTTTCCTGGACAGCATCGACTACCTGTTCTTCGGCGTCTGCATATTTCTGGTCATCGCAGCGTACAGGATGGACGAACCGCTCCTGATTGGAGCCACCATCGCCCGAGGAGTGGCCATCGCCTTGGGACTGAAGGCGGTCGCAACAGCCGGCCGGTTACCTGTCCTTCTGGTGACCTGCACCGTGATGGCGGCACTGCTGGTCATTGCCTTTTCCTGCCTGGGGTGCCTCTAGGGAGCCCTGAGGGGACGTACTTAAAAAATTAAACAAAATCGCCGCGAACGGGAATTTCAATCCAAGACCGTGAACCTCTCTGCATCATTTTTTAGCCTTGATTAATGTTTCCAGGTTCTGCTATTTTCCTTGCATGCCACGTGCAGCCCGCATCGACATTCCAAACCTCCTGCAACACGTCATTGTGAGGGGAATAGAACGGCGCGACATCTTTGCCAGTGACCGCGACCGCCATGATTTCATCAGCCGCCTTTCCAACCTCCTGGATGCAACGGCAACCGACTGCCTTGCATGGGCACTCCTGTCGAATCACTTCCATCTCCTCCTGCGGGTGAAATACATTGCCCTTGCGAAATTCATGAAACGCCTGCTGACCGGCTATGCCGTCACGTTCAATCTTCGCCACAATCGCTCGGGCCATCTTTTCCAGAATCGATACAAGTCGCTCGTCTGCGACGAGGAAGAGTACCTATTGGAACTCGTGCGTTATATCCACCTCAATCCGTTGCGTGCCGGCGTGGTTGCCTCGCTCGAAGAGCTCGACAGATACCCCTGGTGCGGGCATTCAGTCCTGCTGGGAAAGAATAGTCTGAAGGGACAGGCAACCACCGAGGTTTTAGGCAGATTCGGCCCTTCCGCAATCGTCGCCCGCACTCGCTATCGCTCTTTTGTCCGGGACGGTATCGGTATGGGGCGCAGAAACGACCTGGTGGGTATCGACATCCTGAAGGTGAACGGGGCGCAGGAGGATGAACTCAAGGATTCACGCGTGCTCGGCAATGGGAATTTCGTTGAAGAGGTTATCGGCCGGTCCGGAACGATAGCCCCCGCCAGAAAGATATCGCTCGACACTATCATGGAGATTGTTACCGTTGCCTTGAATATCACCGAACAGATAATCACGTCGAGACTACGTGAATCGCGAGCGGCTGACGCCCGCGGCATCTTTTGCCACATGGCTTGCATGGCAGGGCACCGCGGAGTCGATATTGCACGACGTCTCAAGATTTCCGGTCCGGCTGTGACCGCTGCCGCACGAAGAGGCAAAGAGCTCATTGCAAACCACCCGGAGCTTGAGGAATCTGTCGCTCAAGACGCAGTTTCATGAGGCTGCAAAAAACCGCATTATTACAAAATGATACAGGCGCCGAAGAGATTTCCATAACGCTTGACGTTATATAACGGGGGGCGATATACTGTGATCAAAAGTTTCGCATGCAAGGAAACGGAAAAGATCTGGAAAGGCGAAGTGTCTCGTCGCCTGCCTCGCGATATTCAGGAGACGGCCCGTCGAAAACTCAGGATGGTGAACAACGCCCGTTCGCTGCAGGACCTTCGAGTCCCGCCGGCCAATCGCCTGGAAGCCCTCAAGGGCGATTTGGAAGGGAGGCACAGCATCCGCGTCAACGATCAGTGGCGGATCTGTTTTATCTGGCGGGATGACAATGCATACCAGGTCGAAATCGTCGACTACCATTAGGAGAAAAAACATGGGAGAGAAATTGCGCAACATCCATCCCGGCGAAATACTCCTGGAGGAGTTTCTCAAGCCGATGGAGATCAGCCAGAACCGCCTGGCGCGGGAAATCGGGGTTCCGCCGCGACGCATCAATGAAATAGTGCTTTGCAAACGCGCGATCACGGCCGACACCGCACTTCGTCTGGCCCGCTACTTCGGTGTCAGCGAGAGCTTCTGGATGGGACTGCAGGCCGATTATGACCTGGAAGAAACCCGCAGGGGACTGGGGGAGCGTCTGGAAACGGAAGTCCATCCGCATGCGGCGTAAATTTTCCAAGGAGTTGCTTTACAAACCAGTTTTGATTTTCATCCTGAGGAATTCTGGGGACAGAATATTCAATTTGGAAGAACTTCGGGGGGTCAGATCTCAACATTCAACAAGTGACTGGATGAACATCGGCGGCCATTCGCAGATCGAGATGCAGGGGTGAGAAGGCAAATTTGAATTTTGAGTGATGAAAATTGAATTTTACGTTGAAAAGCAGGGCTTTGGCTTTTGAAGAGACTTTGGGGCAAGGCATGGCTGAATGCATTCTGGGGAGTGAATTCATACTGCACGTGCACCAGGTAGTGCTTGCTTTTGGAACAAGATGTTCAGGATTTCAAGGCACAAAACCTTATTTAACAGGGATTTGCAGGATGCGCAGGATTAAAGCCTTAAAACCAAAACATTGATTATTAGCGATTATTCAGTTATTCTGCGCTTCCAGCTCAAACCTGATTATTCAATGTCGGGAGTTTGCGGAATGCGGGACGACGACGTAACCGAAAGAATTCTCGCTGCCAGCTTTGAGGTGATCAACGAATTGGGCGCCGGATTTCTGGAATCCGTGTACGAGAAATCCCTTCTGATAGCCCTTCGGGAAAAAGGCATGGCTGCGGAATCACAGGTTCCGATACCGGTTCATTTCCGGGGAAAGTCCGTCGGTGATTTTTTCGCGGACATCATCGTTGAAGAACGGATTCTCCTGGAACTGAAGGCTGTCAGGAATCTTGCACCGGAACACCTGGCCCAGGTGCTGAATTATCTGAAGGGAACAGGGTTGAAAACGGGACTGCTGATAAATTTTGGCAATAAAAAGCTGGAATACCGAAGGCTTAACAATCGGACTGAAGAAATTGTGACGGTGTAAAATATTCAGCTTGATGATATGCCACTCCTGCTATTTCCGAATGTTCAGCGTATGAATCCTTAAAACCTTATTTAACAGGGATTTGAAGGATTCGCAGGATACAGACCTGAAACCCGAAGCCTTTCGTCTGTTGCTTCTTCGATTTTATCCTGCATATCCTGCGTATCCCTGTTAATTCGGGAGAGTCTTAAGAACTTCGGGGGAACCCTGGGGGGACGTTCTTGACTATTTGCCTATTGAAAAATTCAGGTTCGTGGAACGAGGGGCGAGGAAACCATGAGGAAAGGTGTTGTTTTGTAGTTCGAGCGGTATGTATCGAATCAAACTGTTTTACGCCGCTTTCGTTCCGCTTTTCTCCGCGAGCATGGATCCAATGCTGAGATGGTAGTCGAGCTCAGGCCATTCGATGCCTGTTCCTCGGCAGATGAATGTGTAGTTGCTTAACTGATTAAAGGACGCCTTGCGCAGCTCCGGGTACCACGTCATCGGCGTGGATATGATTCGGCCATCCTCCAGCTCAACATGGAGATACCTATCGTCGAAATGAACCGATTTGCCCTTGAAAGAATGCATCCCATTTCCTTTCGAATTCTTCCCTGTGATCCTCCACGATTGCCAGTACCTTCTTCACATCAGGAGGTCGCAAAAAGTTTTCGCGCAACGCTAGAGTTGACAAGTCGATTGTAGCATAGTCATCCCCCTTCACAACGTGGATGTGCCGGGGGAGGTGCTCGTTTGCATAAAAGAAAAATTTGAAGCCGTCTTGTACGAGCAGTGTTGGAGACATGCTTTCCCTCTAAAAGCTTAACAAAAGCTGCGCCTGGCCGCAACGTACTGAATTATCGAAGCATTGTCAATAAAATACCTGATTCCCGAAAAGGACAGGCATCCGAAGGGGGACAGGCACCTTTTCATGAGGGACGGAAAGCAAGAATTCGGGACTCCGGGGGAACCCTGGGGGGACGTTCTTGACTATTTGCCTATTGAAAAATTCAGGTTCGGGGAACGAGGATAAAGGATCGAGGAATACCTGAACTTTTCTTCAACACTTGCCGGCCAACCAGCTCCTGTAACTTGTTGAAATTACGTGATCGCTTTTTGAAAAACCGCAAAAAACCCGTTTTCATGGTGCCAATATCCACAGGGTTATCCGCTGGATA
>Ga0228535_1001431_pt1 | contig 36641 bp, 33 predicted proteins | sample SJ1metagenome_FD_168457 | JGI IMG/M metagenome (GOLD analysis project Ga0228535, IMG submission 168457) | Enriched culture of PCE-dechlorinating microbial communities from Ithaca, New York, USA - SJ1 | ecosystem: Engineered > Modeled > Simulated communities (microbial... > Unclassified | place...
CCTCTTGCGAAGACAGGCCTGGCCAGGACCGCGACAGACCAGCCGCGGACAGAGACCGGCCAGCACCCAAGGAAAACTTCGGCAAAATCAGTTTTGACCCGGAAAGCGACAATGACGAATTGGACATTCCGACAGCACTGCGCAACAAGCGACTTATGTCAGAGGATTTTGGAGGCAGACGGTGAGCATTCTCGTGCGGCGTTTCCAGGCATACCTCCTCTCGACCCGCAGGCGTTCAATACTGACTGCCGACGTCTACATTCGGGAAATAGAGATGCTTGAAACCTTTCTCTTGAAGTACGGAAAAACGCCGCTTGATGCAAGCGGAGAAGATCTGCTTACGTACCTTGTCTATCGCTCGCAGTCAGGCTTACAACGGACGACTATGGCGCGTATAGTTGCGAGCATTCACTCGTTCTATCGATTCTGCCTTAACGAAAAGCTCAGGACCGACGATCCGTCGATCCAAATCCGGACTCCCCGGCAGGACAGAAATCTCCCCGATGTCCTCGCGCCGGAATCTGTCGAACATGTGCTCGACTCGATCGATATCAGCACGCCTAACGGCCTCAGGGACAGAGCATTGTTCGAACTCATCTACTCATGCGGGCTAAGGATTTCGGAAGCGGCAGGACTCACCTTTCAGCAGTTGTATCTTGAGGAAAAACTGCTGCGGGTGCTCGGCAAACGGCACAAAGAACGGCTTGTTCCCTTCGGGGATGAAGCGCTTTACTGGCTCAAGAAATATCTCGCGGAAGCCAGGCCACTTCTCGAGAAGAACGGCAAGTCCGATTTTGTTTTTCTGAACCAGGAAGGAAGGGGCATATCCCGCAAAGGAATTTGGAAACGTTTCAGCCAAATACGCACCAAATCAGGAATAAAAGCAAAAGTCCATACATTCAGACACAGTTTTGCGACACATCTGCTCGCAGGCGGTGCAGATCTCAGAACGGTGCAGGAGCTTCTCGGACATACGGATATCGCGACAACGCAGATATATACCCATATCGATGAGGCATCGCTCGGGATGTATCACAAAGAATACTTCCCGAGGAAATAAAGCAAAAGGAAGCGGAAAAATGAAAGCGGCATGCGCAGAACTGCGCGTCAATCTTCACGGAGGAATCTCGAAAATGGCACACCGAAAGCCACGTGTCGAAATGCGCTCTTCTCTTGTCCATGCCGAGCTCGAACGAATTGCTGAAAACATTCCCTTGCTCGATGAGGTGGAACTGCCGCTCAAACTGGCTTTGCATAGATTGCATTTCCTGAGCTGGCAGGAGCGGCTTCTGATTCTGGAAAATATTCACTATAAAGAAGATTTTCTTTCGTTAGGCCTTGCCGAAATCGAAAGCTTTTTGTACCGTTCAATACGTGCCCGAGAGCCGGACATGGCGCGCATATGGGAGCAGGCGGAAAGAGATGCTGAGCAACTTGTGCGCATGGGCGCGAAGTTTGTCTGTGTCACAGACAAAGAGTACCCTCCGCTGTTAAGGGAAATCCACAGAGCACCGTTTGGCCTGTTTGTGCGTGGCGACAGCCGATGCCTTGGACTGCAAGCGGTGACAATGGTCGGAACTCGAATGCCGACCTGGGCAGGGGTGCGCGCCGCGGTGCATTTGGCGAGAGAAGCAGCAGATGCGGGGCTTTGTGTGGTGTCGGGCTTGGCGCGAGGGATTGACGCGGCGGCACACCGCGGCGCGCTGCAGAGCGCAGGCAAAGCGACCATTGCCGTGCTTCCCTGCGGGCTCGACAGAGTCTATCCACCTTCGAACCGGCCTCTCGCTACAGGGATTATCGCTGCCGGCGGCTGTTTGGTTACGGAATATCCTCCAGGCGTAAGCCTTGATCGATATCGTTTCCCGGAACGAAATCGCATCCTTGCAGGATTTTCGCGTCTCACCTTAGTGATTGAAGCCCCTGAGCATTCAGGCGCGCTGATAACCGCTGAGTTCGCTCTCAATGAAGGGCGAGATGTCGCGGTTGCTGCGGAATGCAGTGGGTCTTCACGGAATGCGGGAGCAGATGCGCTTTCGAAAGAGGGCGCATGCCAAGTTCGAACCGGCGCTGAGATTATTGCAATAATGTCCGGAAGCGGTGCCTGGGATTGGGCAAATGGAAGAAGCGGTATCATCGGCCGCGATTGAAGGAGCATATAGATATGGCTGCAAGCAAAAAGGAAATGGCTGGTGTTTCAGCAAAGCCTGCAAAACAGAAAACCCTTGTAATTGTCGAATCGCCGGCCAAAGCGCGCACTATCGAGAAATATCTCGGCACGCATTACCGCGTCTTGGCATCGAACGGCCAGGTCATCGATTTGCCGAAATCGCGCATGGCTGTCGATGTCGAGCATGATTTCGAGCCAGAGTACATTACTGTCCGCGGGAAGGCAGCCAAGCTCAAAGAACTCACCGACGAAGCAAAGCGTTCCACCGCAATTATCCTTGCGTCAGACCCCGATCGCGAAGGAGAAGCGATTGCGTATCAAATAGGGAAATATCTCAAGGAAAAGACCAAAGATACACCGATACGTCGAGTCACTTTCAACGAGATCACAAGGCCTGCTGTGCAGGAAGCCATGGCGCAGCCCCGGGATATTCATATGAGTCTTGTCGAAGCGCAGAAAGCGCGGCGCGTGATCGATCGTCTTGTAGGCTATACGCTTTCGCCGCTTTTGTGGAAAAAGGTAAAATCCGGACTTTCAGCAGGACGAGTGCAATCCGTCGCCCTCAAGCTCATTTGCGACCGCGAACAAGAGGTCGAATCGTTCATTCCGGAAGAATACTGGACGATCGATGCACATCTGCGCGCGCATCAGCATCTGGTTCGGGCCGAGCTAGCACTGTTTGACGGGGAAAAGCCATCGATCCGAAATGAATCACAAGCGAACAGTATTATCGCCGCGCTTTCCGGAAAGCCAGCGGTTGTGACTGATATTCAGTATACTGACCGTTCTATCAAACCCAAGCCCCCCTTTACTACTTCAAAACTGCAACAAACCGCTGCAAACAGACTTGGCTTTACCAGCACAAAAACAATGAAAGTCGCCCAGCAGCTCTATGAAGGTATCGACATGGGTCATCAGCGTCTTGGTCTTATAACCTACATGCGCACCGATTCGACGCGTATTTCTGAGTCGGCACTGCGAGAGACACATGAGTGGCTTGCCCAATATTTCCCCGCACAGACGCCCGATTCGCCAATTCGCTACTCAGTCAGCAATGCCGCCCAGGATGCCCATGAGGCTATCCGTCCGACGCGAGTCGATATCACGCCCGACGAGGCTGCCCGTTACATCAAGGGAGATCATCTCAAGCTCTATACACTTATCTGGGAACGATTTGTCGCTTCACAGATGAAGCCGGCAATCATCCGCACCTATACAGCTGACATTCAGGTAGGCGAAGGCCTGTTCCGCGCTTCAGCATCCTCATTCCTGGAAGAAGGCTTCTACAAGGTGATCCGGCTTGGAGCCTCCAAAGAAGAACGCACAAGCCATCAGCTGCCGCTCGAAAAAGGCCAGACCCTAGTTGCAGAAAAAATTCAGGGATTGCAGCACTTTACGCAGGGACCTTCGCGGTACACGGATGCAACAATTGTGCGCGCCTTGGAAGAGCTCGGGATAGGTCGGCCATCCACCTATGCACCTACGATTGAAACACTCATCGAGCGGTACTATGTCCAGCGGGACAAACGCCAGCTCGTACCAACCGCTCTGGGCAAGATCATCAATGAAATCCTTTCGAAGAATTTCCCGGAAGTGATCAACACCAGCTTCACAGCAAGAATGGAATCCATGCTGGACAAGGTCGAGGAACAGAAAGTTGACTGGGTCAGCGAGCTCAAGAAGTTCTATTTTCCGCTGAAAGACAAGGTAGCCGATGTGATGCATGCGCTCGAGGACATGCATGGTGCTCTCGACGAGGCAACCAATGAAACGTGCCCAAAGTGTGGAAAGCCCCTCGTCAAGAAACTCGGCAGATATGGGTATTTCCTTTCCTGTTCAGGATTTCCTGAATGTACATTTACAAAGTCCGTGCCGCTCGCAAAATGCCCGAAATGCGGCGGCGACATTGTTCCGCGGGTCTCGACCAAAGGCCGACGCAAGAAATTCTACGGCTGCTCGAATTATCCTGAGTGCGATTTCATGACTCTTTACAAGCCCACGAATGCGACATGTCCCAAGTGCGGCTGGTTCCTTGTCGAGAAATACGACAAGAAAAAAGGCATGCACAAGGCCTGCATCAATCCCGACTGCGACTATTTGCATTCGAGCGATGACGGAAAGGAAGGAGCCTGAATTATGGATGCGCGGCTAGTGGATTACCTTGAATACCTCGAAGCGGTACGGGGGCTTTCTCCCAAGACCGTAGAGGTGTACAGGCGTGATCTCGCGCAATACGAAGTCTTTCTGGACGGAAAGAATGTAGACGCAGCGGATGCCACAGATATTCGCGCCTTTGCCGGATCTCTTGTCATGGACAAACGGGCGCCTGCATCGGTGAACCGCGCTTTGTCCGCTGTCCGCGGCTTTTACAAATATCGCGTCAGATTTCATCAGAATGAGGTGGATCCCGCGAGAGAGGTTGAAAATGTGCCTGCTGGAAGGCCTTTGCCTTCTTTCCTTTTTGAAGAAGAGACAAAAACCCTGCTAGACAGCCTCGATGGCAATGCGTTCCGCGATGTCCGCGACCGGGCGCTTCTGGAAGTGCTGTATTCGACGGGCAGCCGGGTTTCGGAAGTCTGTGGAATGGAACTGCCTCGCCTCAACCTAAGCGCTGGCTCCGTCAGAGTAAAAGGGAAGGGCTCAAAAGAACGACTTGTGTTCCTCTGCGAATCCGCCAGAGCAGCGCTGAAGCGTTACCTGCCGTATCGCGCGGCCCTCATGATGCGTCGCGGCATAGAGGAGCATGATCGGCTGTTTGTGAATGCCAAAGGCCTTCCTCTCGGCCCTCGCGGTGCCGAGAAAATTGTCGAGCGGCGGCGTGTGCAGGCAGGGATCAAGAAGCATCTGACGCCCCATACCTTCCGGCACAGTTTTGCGACCCACCTTGTGGCCGCTGGGGCAGATATGCGTGTCGTGCAGGAAATGCTCGGGCACTCAAGCATATCGACGACCCAGGTGTATGCCCATGTCGATATGGAGCGGCTGCGGCGCGTGTACGAGCAGGCACATCCGCACGGCTCGAAAGGGAAATGAAAGGAACGTGAGGGAAACTATGGAAATACATGCAACAACGGTACTTGCCGTACGAAAAGACGGTCATGTTGCGATGGCTGGCGACGGCCAGGTCACGATGAATAACACCGTGCTCAAGAGCAATGCGCGGAAAATCCGGACAATCTATAACGGTAAGGTTCTCTGCGGCTTTGCGGGCGCTACTGCGGATGCCTTTACGCTGTTCGAGCATTTCGAAGCCAAAGTGCAGGAGTACGGAGGCGATTTGACGCGGGCTTCTGTCGAACTGGCAAAGGATTGGCGCACCGACCGCATTCTCCGCAAGCTCGAGGCAATGCTCCTGGTCGCGGATCAGACAAAAATGTTCCTGCTGTCAGGCACGGGCGATGTCGTGGAGCCAAGCGAAGATGCAATTGCAATCGGCTCTGGCGGCACCTATGCCTATGCTGCAGCAATTGCATATCTCGATGCATCCCGAAGGGTCGAAGAGGCGGCCGGCGCGCAGGGAGTTTCTGACCTTGCCAGCATACCCGGCTATTTTTCAGCGCGCGAAATTGCGCAGAAAAGCCTCGAAATTGCTTCAAGCATCTGCATTTTTACAAATGACCGAATCGTAGTGGAGGAAATATAATGGCAGAAACCGATACGCTGACGCCGCACAGGATTGTGGAAGAGCTGGACCGCTATATCGTCGGCCAGAAAAAAGCCAAAAAGGCGGTAGCCATTGCGCTGCGCAACCGGATTCGCCGCCAGCGTCTTCCGGAAGAAATTCGCGAGGAAATCGCTCCTAAAAATATTCTCATGATCGGGCCTACCGGAGTAGGGAAAACTGAAATTGCCCGTCGGCTGGCAAAGCTGAGTGGCGCTCCTTTTATCAAAGTCGAAGCGACAAAATTCACCGAAGTAGGATATGTAGGCCGGGATGTCGAATCCATGGTGCGTGACCTCATGGCTTCAGCCGTTTCAATGGTGAAAGAAGAGATGGAAACTCAGGTTGCGGAAGAAGCGAAGCGCAGGGCGGAAGATAGATTGCTGGAGATTTTGCTTCCTGGCATTGCAAGCTCGGATGAGCCAGTTGGCGAATCGCAGGCGACAGTAATCGTACCGAGTTCAGGCACCGAAACGCGTGAAAAATTCCGGACTTTGCTGAGAGAAGGCAAGCTCGACTCGCGCGAAATCGAAATAACGGTTCCTGCCCAGGGGCCGCAAATCGAGCTTTTTGCAGGCACGCAATTCGAAGAGATGAACATCGCGCTCGGGGGACTTCAGAACCTCTTCGGCGGCAAAAAGAAAAAAAAGACGACGACAGTCGCGGAAGCGCTCCCCCTGCTCGAGGCAGAGGAACGAGAGCGCCTTGTCGATCAGGAAAAAATTGTCCAGGAAGCGCGTCGCCGTACGCAAGAATCCGGAATCATCTTTGTAGATGAAATGGACAAAATTGCGAACCGCGAGGGCAAAGGGGCTTCCGGCATCGATGTTTCGCGGGAAGGCGTCCAGAGGGACCTTTTGCCGATTGTCGAAGGCACGACTGTGAATACGAAATGGGGACCTGTCGATACAACCCATATCCTGTTCATTGGCGCCGGTGCTTTCAATGTCGCAAAACCGCAAGATCTTATTCCCGAGCTTCAGGGGCGTTTTCCTATCCGTGTCGAACTTGACGCCCTGACTGGCGAGGATTTTGTGCGCATTCTCACGGAACCGAAAAACGCGCTTGTCACTCAGTATACCCAGCTCCTTGGCACTGAAGATGTGACGCTCGAATTCACCGAAGATGCAATAGCGAGAATCGCCGAAATAGCCGCTGCCGCCAATAGGCAGAGTGAGAACATCGGTGCGCGGCGCTTGCAGACCGTAATGGAAAGGCTTCTCGAGGACGTGTCGTTCGACGCCGACAAATACGCAGGCACAAAAGTCACTATCGACAAAGCATATGTGGATGAGCATTTCAAGGATTATGTCCAGCAGCAGGACTTGAGCAAATACATCCTTTAGCAAGGGGAAAAAAGGACGGAATATGGACTATGCATCATTAGAAGAAAATCGATTGTGGGAACTCTACCGCCGCACTGCAGACATCCATATCCGTGATGAACTCGTCCTGCGGTACTGTCCGCTCGTAAAATATGTAGCCGGGAAGGTCTCGGTCACTCTGCCATCGATGGTCGAATATCGCGACCTTGTCGGCTATGGAAATTTCGGGTTGCTCGACGCGATCGAAAAATTCGACCCGAAAAAGCACGTCAAATTCAAGACCTATGCGGTGACGCGCATCCGCGGAGCGATTTACGATCATTTGCGCGAGCTGGATTGGGTGCCTCGCTCAGTGCGCCGGAAAACAAAGCAAATCGAGCGCGCAATCGCAAAGCTTGAAAGCCACCTCGGCCGCCCCGCAACCGATGAGGAAATCGCGGCGGAAATGGGCATTGAACGAAAGGAGCTCATGAAAATAATGGCCAAAGTGGCTTCCTCTTCGATACTTTCGCTGCAGGAAATCTGGCCGATGGGCGCAGAGTCCGAAGGCGGAACGATTGGAGACACGCTTGAGTCGCTGCACAGCGCCAATCCGGATGTCACGCTTGAACGCGAGGAAATCCGGCGTGTCATCGTTGAAGCCATCCAGGAATTGCCCGACAAAGAAAAGAAAGTGCTTGTCCTGTATTATTATGAAAATCTCACGCTGAGAGAAATAGGCAGGATCCTCGAAGTGACTGAATCCCGAGTAAGCCAGCTGCATACCAAAGCGATTTTGCGGCTTCGCGCGAAACTGTCGAATCGCCGCAAGGGCATTCTATAGCAGGGGCGCCGCAGCCTCATTCGCGCCGATTCACTCTCATTCTCCGGATGCCGAGGATGCAGGCGCTTCCTGACTCCCTATTCCATATTGCTCAATTTTCTGATAAAGCGTCTTTCTTCCGATTTTGAGAATTTCCGCGGCTTTGGATTTGTTGCCCCCGACGAGCGCCAGGGTTTCGGCGATGAGAATGCGCTCTGCATCTTCCATCGATGAAAGCGCCGGAATGCATATGTTGCGCGTCTGACCGCTAGAGCGGGGGCCTGGTGGCAGATCATCGATTGTAATCAATTTGCCGGAGGCCATGACGACCGCGCTCTCTACACAATTGCGCAGTTCACGCACATTCCCTGGCCAATCGTAGGTGTAAAGGGCCTGGCGCGCTTTCGGGTCGAACCCTTCGATCTGCTTGCCGTTTTCTTCAGAAAATTCCTTTAAGAAAGCCATCGCCAGCAAGGGAATGTCTTCGCGGCGTTCCCGAAGCGGCGGCACATGGATATTCACAACATTCAACCGGTAATAGAGATCCTCGCGGAATCGCCCCTCCGCAATCTCCTTTTTGAGGTCGCGATTGGTCGCTGCAATGAGGCGCACGTCGACTTCGATGGTCTCTTCGCCGCCAACGCGCTCGAATTTGCGCTCCTGCAGGACGCGAAGTATCTTTATTTGCACATTTTGGTTGATTTCACCGATTTCATCGAGGAAAAGCGTTCCTCCATCCGCCATCTCGAAGCGCCCCCGCTTGCGCGCCGCGGCGCCCGTAAAGGCGCCCTTTTCGTGCCCGAAAAGCTCGCTCTCGAGCAAGCTCTCGGCGAGCGCGGCGCAGTGCACCTTGATAAACGGCTTGTCCTTGCGGGGCGAAAGATTATGAATGGCGTCAGCCACCAGCTCCTTGCCAACCCCCGATTCGCCCGTGATAAGCACACTGGCTTTTGTCGGCGCCACTTTCCGGATAAGGTCGAAAATGCGCTTTATGGATGGTGCCTGGCCGATAATATAGCTGCGCGCCCGCTGGCTTTCGACCTCAGCCTTGAGTTCTATATTGGTGCGGTACAGTTCCCGCGTTTCGAGTGCTCGGCGGACAAGGTTTACCAGGTGGTCGGTATTGGGCGGCTTGGCTACAAAATCGAATGCGCCCTGCCGCATTGCCTCCACTGCCTTGTCGACGCTTCCGTGGGCAGTGAGAATGATGACCGGTATTCCGGGATGCGTCGAAACCACATATTGCAGAAGATCAAGGCCGCTCATCCTGCCCATTTTGTAGTCGGTTATGATGATATCGATATCTTCCCTGTCGACGATGGTCTTGGCTTCAGGTCCATCCTTGGCAGTCCTGACATCGTAGCCTTCCATGGAAAAAAGCTGGGCAAGGCCTTCTCGTATATTTGTTTCATCGTCAACAACCAGTAATGTCGCGCGCATTCAATCCTCCGTATGCGATCCATCGATTTTTACGCCATCTTCCCAGGGTGGAAGGGATTTCTGTTCCGGCTGTGGAATGGGAAGATGGATTGTGAAGGTTGAGCCGATGCCAGGCGATGATTCGACCGTGATTTCGCCATTGTGCTCTTTTATGATTTTGAATGTGATAGTGAGTCCGAGCCCTGTGCCGCTTTCCTTTGTCGTAAAATAGGGCTCGAAAATCTTTGCAAGCAATTCTTCGGGAATGCCGATGCCCGTATCGGATACCGCAATCAGAAGCTCATCATTCCGGACAGAAACCGAAATAGTCAGCGTGCCGCCTTCAGGCATGGCTGCTATGGCATTTTTGACGATATTGAGCAGTGCTTGTTTCAGATACTTGCGGTCGATCATCACATCGGGCAAGTCTGCATCGAATTTGGTGATGACACGGATGTTCTGGCTTTCCGCTTCCTTGCTCATGAGCTCAGCTACTTCGCGCACGACCTCATCGGCGCGATCATGGATAAGGGTGATATCCATAGGGCGCACTGCAAAGAGAAAATCGACGACAATTGCGTTGAGCCTGTCTATTTCCTGTTCCACCAGAGAAATATTATGAAAAATCGATTCAGTTTTTTTATTGCAGTTTTTTTCGAGGATGCGGCGGATAATGCCAAGCTGAATGCGGATAGACGCAAGGGGGTTCTTGATTTCATGCGCAACGCCTGCTGCGAGGGTAGTAAGCGCAGCAAGGCTCTCGGCCCGGCGCAGCTGCGCTTCACGGCGCCTTTTTTCGGTGATGTCCTCCATATGAATAAGATTTCCGGATATTCTGCCGTTCGAAAGGAGCGCGGAAATGCTGATAGAAAGAACGCGTGTGCCGCCAGGCCTGTTTAGGGAAATCTCGCGGTTGAGGATATTCTCGTCCGCAAGAAGAGTTTTGCGGAAAAAATCGACAATTTCATCATCTTTCAATTGTTCCCATATCGGGAATTCCCCTGTCCAGGAAGGCAGTTTCAAGATTTTTTCCGCAGTGCGGTTGATGAAAAGCGGCTTGTGTTCAAGATCGCAGACGATTATTGCGTCGAGGGTTGAATTCAGTGCTGCTTCATAGATGGAATTCTCTGCCGAGAGGTTGTTGATTATCTGCTTGAGTCCTTCGGGAGGAATACGATCGATGCGTCTCAGCGCGTTCTCATACACTGCTTTCATGGGAAACTCCAAATATGTTCGCAAATGCTTCGAGCAAGAGTTCGGGCGAGCGATTATACGTGCGATTTTGAACCGCCACATCGCGCAATTTGGACGACAGACGATCGACCAGCATCACAAGAGCTGCGCTCGATGAAGCATCGGAAGAAATGCGGGCAAGCTGCCGGGCAACAGCTCGCAGGAATACAGAAGGAGCATCTGCAAATTTGGCATTTTTCAGGCCGAAACCTCCTGTTTCTTCAGAAACCGAACGCAATACATCGAGCACTGAAACACGGGATTCCCTGGCCTTGCTCACAAGCGCTGAAGCAAGTTCGCCTGAAATAGCCTCATCACCCCGCATTGCATCAGCGAGCAAAGCCCCTACAAACAATGCAGCTGCGCTTTCAGCGCGGTCGGGAGGGAAAGGGCTTTTCTTTCTGAAAAATTCACCGACATCCTCGACTTTTTCTTGCGTGCGAAAAAGACGGGACACTATCTGCTGCGCCTGTTCGCTAGTTCGCGCATCGAAGGAAATGAGGCGCGATCTTGATAGAATTGTCGCAATGACAGTAGCACGCCGCGATGCAGTAAGGACAAACCGCACTGATTCGGGCGGTTCTTCGAGTATCTTGAGCATCGCGTTGCGCGCGCTTTCGTTGGCGGTATCGGCGTTTTGCAGAATGATTGTCTTTCTCTTTCCTGCGGGCGTGAGCGAAGCCCATGCGGCCATATTTCGTACCATAAATACAGGAATGCCGTCGGGAACGAGGGATTCAAGGCTAAGAGCGGTTTCGACAATGCGATTTGCGGTATCGCCCAGCTTTTGGGTGTGGCCTGAAGCGAGCATGCTACTAATGTCCTGAAGCTGTTCTTCGATTGTTTCGATTGATGAGGCGGCTTTCGAGAGACGCGCTTCCTCGCCCGACCACAGGGCAGGGTCGAATCGCTTGAGCAATTTGCGCACGGCGCGGACAAAAGTATAGTAGGAAGTTGCATTAGGGGTGCGCAAAAAATAGTCAGCTGCCACCGATGGCTCTTGCGGAAAACTGCGCGGCCCAAAGAGAAGCAAATCCGGATGGGTCAAGCTTCTATGGCGAGCGCATTGCGCACATTCGCAATTCCAGAGAGCCTCTTTTTCACAAGAAAGCACTCGCGCAAACTCAAGCGCAGCCGTGAGCTTGCCTGAACCTTCAGCGCCGGCAAACAGAAGCGCAGGAGGCACTGTGCCGCTTGCAATCATCGCAAGCAGCTGTTCTTTGGCCTTATCCTGGAAAAGCAGATTTTCAAACACGATTACTTGCCTTTCAGATTCTGGATCACGCCGGGCAGATCGCCATTCTTCAGCAGAGGAGTGATGGATCCTCCCAGCGCCGGCTCGATTATCGGACCGAGAAGTTTTGCATACAGCGACCCGGCCAGAAGCGCTTTGGTATCGAAGAAAGGCTGTATCTGCAGAATGACAATGAACAGCCCCACGATAATAAACCCTTCGATAATGCCGAGCGCGAGCCCGAGTACGCGATCGAAAATATCGAGGCTGCTCGCTTCCAGCCCTTCACGGATCATGCGCTCGATGATTTTCATAATGATAAATCCTGCAATGAAACAGAGCACAAAAGCGATTATGTACTGCGCTTGATAGGGCAGCGAGTTTGCTCCCACTTTCGGAAGAACTTGGACAATCACTGTATTGGAAAGAAGAAGACCCGCAAGAAACCCGACAGCGACAGAGGCGACAGACAGCACTTCATGCACGAAGCCCCGCACAAAGCATCGCGCAGCGAGAATCACAACTACAGCGCTGAATACCCAGTCCATTGTGCTCATTGTGTTTCCTTTGCCCGCCAGCCGATCCTTGCAAGAATTAAGCGGGCGATGAATTCGGTTGCATGTTGAGAACCTGCGTTATTGATAGAATTGGCGACATCGAGACTTTGCAGATTTGGATCCGCAAAGTCGTGCGGCACTTGTGCTAATTTGCGGCATGCGTTTACTGCGGCGCTATAGGCTTCGGGATTGAGAAACGATTGTACTGCGGCAACAAATGCTTCTGGTGTTGCTTTATCGCCCTCAAGCACGATAGCTGCGTCTGCCTTGGAGGCAAGGGCTGCGTTTTCAACCTGGTCGCCTCGTGTGCCTGTTCCCGAGAGAGGGATGAGAATCATCGGTTTGCCGAGCGAAGCCGCTTCCCAGACTGTGCCTGCACCCGCTCTTCCCGCGACAATATCCGATGCAGCATAGATGTCGGCAATTTCCTTGCCTACATACGCCAGGGGGCGATAGGCTGCGCGGATCGCTGGATCATCCGGTATAGCATGCAAAACATCTTCATAGTGTGCCTGACCTGTTTGGTGGACAATCTGCACTGTAGGGCAAAGCCTTGAAAGAGAGGAGAGCACGAGTCGGTTCACTTCTTTTGCGCCCTGGCTTCCGCCGAGTACAAACAGGATGGGCCGATCATCGCTGAATCCCAGAAGCTTCAAACCTCGCGCCTTGTCCCCCTCGAAAAGATCGGGTCGCGTCGGATTCCCTGTACGGATTATCCTGGAGCGAAGCGACTGTGGGAAAAAGCGCGCGGTGTCTTCCCAGCTTGTGAGAATGCGCTCAGCATGCGCACTGTTGAGGCGCGTGGCCAAGCCCGGCGAGGCATCTGATTCATGAGTAAAAACAGGTATGCCCAGCGCCGTTGCGGCTCTGCAAGGCGGCACGCTCACATACCCGCCTTTCGAGAAGAGAAGCGCAGGACGCAGCATTTTAAGCACGGATTTTGCTCTGAAATAGCCAGCAACGATCCTCCCAAGATCAGTCAGGTTTTGAAATGATATTTCTCGGCGGAACTTGCCTGAAGGAATGGCAAAATACTCGATGCCATGGCCGGCCACAATCGAGCGGTCGAGCTCTTTTTCGGAGCCGATCCACGCGATTCTGCCAGTAAAGCCGAGGCGGCGCAGCTCATCGATTACCGCAAGCCCCGGGTAGATGTGGCCGCCTGTTCCACCACCGGTGAAGACAATGCAAGGCTGGGCGTTTGCCCCGGCTTGTGTTGCTGCATGCTGCGTTTCGCCGGGCTGTGCGGCAATTTCTGCGCTCATCATTCCTTTCCTGCAGTATCAGGCTGCATGTGCGCCTTGAGCGATGTGTGGAGCGCAGCAGAAATCAGCGCATCGAGGCGCGCATCAAAAGTCGATTCGCCCTTGTTGATTGCTCCAAGTGCTTTCTTTGCAAGGACTTTGCCAAGCTGGACCCCTTCCTGGTCAAAACTGTTGACATTCCATGCAAAACCTTGAAACATCACCTTGTTTTCGAAGTGTGAGAACAGCGCGCCAAGCTGCCGCGGACCGAGTTCGTCGCCAATGATGAGTGTGGAAGGGCGGTTGCCTGGGAACATCTTGTTCGGGTCGCTGTCGGATTTTCCGATCGCAAAGGCGAGCATTTGAGCAACCAGGTTTGCAAGCAATTTCTGGCGGGAAGTCGAGCCTTCGGAGTACATGTCGGGAGAAATCTGGTTTTGCAGAAAGCCGATGAACTGGAGCGGCACAATGTCGGTGCCTTGATGCAAAAGTTGATAGAAGGAGTGCTGGCCATTGGTGCCGGGTTCGCCGAACACGACAGGGCCGGTGGAGTAGGAGAGGGGCTCGCCGGTACGGCTGACGGATTTGCCGTTGGATTCCATGTCGAGCTGCTGAAGGTGAGCAGGAAAGCGCGAAAGCGGCTCAGCATAGGGAAGGATTGCGGTGCATGGCCAGCCAAGCACATTGCGCTCGTACACGCCAATCATGGCATCCATGAGCACAGGGTTATGCCTCAAGGATGGCTCGAACGCGAGCTTGTCTGCCTCATGTGCTCCCTGAAGGAATTCCTCGAAGGTCTCAGGACCATACGCGAGCGAGATGATAACTCCACCAACCGCGCTCGATGTCGAATAGCGCCCGCCGATAAAGTCATCGATATAAAAGCTGTCCAGATAATGAGAATTTCCTGCAAGTGGGCTTGTCTTGCTCGTCACGGCGACCATATGCAAGTCGGGATTGAGGCCGCTAGCCCGCAGGCGCTCGCGAACAAGAGTTTCGTTGGCAAGTGTCTCCTGCGTTGTGCCGCTTTTCGATACCAGCACGAAAAGGCTTTCTGAAAGGTCGATATGCGAGAGCACGGAATCTGCATCGTCAGGATCGACATTGGAAATGAACCAGGGAGCAAGCCGCGCTCGCTTGTGCGAGACAGCCCATCGAGACAGGGCGATGCACGCGGCGCGCGGGCCAAGATCCGACCCTCCGATCCCTATCTGCACAACTTGCGCAAACGGCGTGCCCACCGAACTACGGATACTGCCGTCCCGTACCTTTCTCGCAAATTCGTAGAACCGCTGCTTTTCCTGGCTGTAGAAGGCTTCCATATCCTGCCCCTCCCACCGGACAGCCTTCCCAAGACGCCCGCGCGCCATATGATGCAGCACCATTCGTTTTTCGCCTGTATTCATGATTTCGCCTTCGACGAGAAGACGATATTTTTCGACAAGCTCCTGTTCGTCCGCCAATGCCTGGAGCTTCTCGATAATCTGATCATCCACAGGGGCGAACGCGTAGCAGTACGACATTGCCGCCGCATGGTGTATCCAAAAAGAAGCGATGCGCTGGGCACTGAGTTTTTCTGAAAGCTTGATTGCTTGAATTTTCTTCAGAGAGTCGAATGAACTGCATCTATCCAGATTTTTATAGGTCACCATATACAGCCTCACCTTCCAAGTGTTTCTTTATTATACATGATATGGTTAAAAGCGCTACACTTCAAGCTCCGCGCGCCAGGAATGATGTGCGCTTCTTGCTGCAAATCGCTTGAATACTGAAAGGAACTCACGCCCTTCTTTGCTCAGACAAATCCTTCCCTTCCATATTCCGCGACGTGGAATTTCGATTATGCTCAGCGCGAGGAGCGAGGAAACCATTTCTTCGCGCTCCGTTCTGCTCCAGCCGTAAAGCCCTCCTGTATAATTGCCGCGTCCAATTCCATGCGGGCCAAGCATGCGAATGCATTCAGACATTGTCCACCGCCTCTGATTGGCAGCAACGAGCAGCAGCGTTTCAAGAAACCCTTCTGCCTGCAGTAAAAGGCGCCAATGCGGCGGCATGCATCGCGGCATGCCGCGCTGATGAATCGACATGTCGCGCCACCGAGGCGGGCTTCCATCGCTGCTGAAGCTGCGCGCCATTTTCATCTCAAGCTCGCAATTGTCGCACGCACCGCACACAGGCGTCTCTGTCTCTCCAAGAAGATGGAGCAAGAATTCCCTGCGACAAGTTTCGATCAAAGGATAGGGAGCGAACCGGGCTTTTCTCTGTTCTTGGAGCGGCAGATCAGAACCCACAGGGCCAGCTCGTTCTGCTATATTGTGGATGAGCACAGCAAAGGAATCTTTTCCGTCGCGACCCCCGCGTCCTGCCTCCTGGATGTATGCTTCCGCGCTGTCGGGAAGGCCTGTATGGATGACAGTGCGTATATTCTTTTTATCGACACCCATGCCATATGCATTGGTGCTGACCAATACCGCATTTTCCGCTTTTTGAAACCATGACTCTATCTCGTTCCGTTCTGCGCGCGACAGCCCCGCATGATAGAATCGTGTAGCGGCGAATCCGACAGATCGCAGAAATTCAGCCTTCATTCTCGTTCCGGGGCGAGACCGCTCAAAAATAATGGCTGGTTTCTGGCATGAGGAAAGCAGCCGGCGCAATGTGCGAGTCGGCGAGAGCGTTTGTACCACTGCGTAATGGATATTGGGCCTGTCCGCCTCCGAAGTGACAAGCCGATATGCATTTCCTCGAAAAAGACGTTCTTCTATCGAAGAGACAATATCAGGGCCTGCAGTTGCCGTAAATGCGCTCATGACGTGCGGCGCAAGCACCTCTGCGCTTTCTCCCAGTGCAAGGTAGGTCGGCCGGAATGTTTCGCCCCATTCGCTTATGCAGTGCGCTTCATCGATCACAAAATGCGCAATGCTGAACCGGCTCAAAAACTGGCGCAGCCTCGATGTTGCGAGAATTTCCGGATTTGCGATTACGATTCGGGCTTTTTTTGAAGATACTGCTGTCTCCTGTGCACGCCATTCTTCCTCCGCAAGCCCTCCGCGAAAGAGCGCGCATGGGATTCCTGCTTCGTCGAGGCGCCGCTTCTGATCATTCATAAGAGCGAGAAGGGGGTACACAACAACGGTAAGCCCTTCAAGTACAAGCGAAGGCAACTGGAAACAGACTGATTTTCCGAAACCAGTAGGAAACAAGACCAGTTGCCTATAGGGCAGCAGGTTTTCGGTGTCCGCATCGAGAATATTGGCGATGACGAATCGCTGCAAAGGCGCCAAGTGATCGATTTTGAAGCGTTCGCGGGCAAGTTTGGCTACTGGGTCAGGAGGAATCTCCTGGATTTCTTCGCTGCTCTCAGGATATTCGCTTTCCATGGCATGATGTCCTCATTTTGATATACGCGGCAGCCGGATAATTGCGATTCAACTTTGCAGCGTCATTCAGCATCGCAATTCTAGAGAGAGGTAATGCCGATTTTGGGGCAGATATCCTCGAGGGGGCAGGGGGCGCCATTCTGCGTGCATGCGGGCTTGCGTGCTGTACATGTGAATTTGCCATGCCGGTTCACGCTGTATGAAAAGTGGGTATGTTTTTCCGGGGCAAGATGCGCGCGGACAATGGATTCTGCCAGGCTTGGGTCTTTTTTGGGACTTATCCCCAGCCGACAGAGGACTCGCAGCACATGCGTATCGACGATAATGCCAGGCACTTCATGGCAGGCAGAGGCAACAAGATTCGCAGTTTTTCTCCCGACACCCGGCAGTTCAAGCAACTGGTCAAAGCTAGGCGGAAGCTTGCCATCAAAGCGCGCTTCGATCATCTGCGCTGCTTCAATGATATGTCGCGCTTTGACATGGAAAAATCCGACAGGGTGAATGATGCGCTCAACTGCAGATATTTCGGCATGCGCCAGGCTATGGGCATCTGGATAACGGTTGAACAGCTCGTCAGTGACAGAATTGACCTGCTCATCGGTTGTCTGTGCGCTCAGAATGACTGCAACCAGCAGCTCGAAGCAACTTCGATAATGAAGAAGCGGATGTGCATCGGGCCAGATTGGCGTCAGCCGCCTGTACACTTCGTCGAGCAGTGCAGGGACTGAATAGGCCGCGAGTATTTTGGAAGGTCTGCCGTTCTGGGTGCTGTCCATCAAATTATCCACTATTGCCATATTGCAGCAGGCAAGAGCGCACAATCAAGACCTCAATCGACCTATATTCGCAAACTTGACCTTCCTGCATCGGCTGTATAGTATAAGAAAGTCGACTTCAATCGCCGAGACAAGGAGGATCCATGAACCCGTCCGCACTGAAAGGCAGATCCCTGCTGACCTGGATTGATTTTAATCCGGAAGAAATCCGCTATTTCCTAGAGCTTTCCAAAAAAGTAAAAGAAGAAGCCAAAAAAGGCGTGCGCAAGCAGCGCTTCAAAGGCAAAACAATCGCGCTGCTCTTCGAGAAGCGCTCAACCCGTACCAGGGCAGCGTTCGAAACTGCGTTCGGCGAAGAAGGCGGGCACCCTGTATTTCTTTCGAACCAGGATATTCAGCTTGGCTCAAAGGAATCTATCGAAGATACTGCGCGCGTGCTGGGCCGCATGTTCAATGCCATCGAATTCCGCGGCTTCAAGCAGGAATATGTCGAAATCCTTGCGAAATACTCCGGCGTTCCTGTATATAATGGTCTGACCGACATGTACCATCCAACACAGGCACTTGCCGATGTGTTGACTATCGAAGAAAATTTTGGTAGCTGCAAAGGCAAGCAGCTCTGCTTCGTCGGCGACGGGCGCAACAATGTCGCTCGTTCGCTCATGGTCATCAGCGCAAAGCTTGGAATGCACTTCACAATCGTTTCTCCCAAAGAATTATGGCCCGATAACGAACTCAAGAATCTATGCGAAACGTATGCGAAAGATTCAGGCTCGAAGCTCAAAATTACTGACGATATCGAGGAGGGCGTAAAGGGAGCCGATGCCATCTATACCGATGTATGGGTTTCCATGGGAGAAGAGGCGCTCAAAGCCGAACGCATAAAGCTTTTGAGCTCCTATCAGGTCAATGCAGAACTGATGGCCAAGACAGGCAATCCGAACTGTATCTTCCTGCACTGTCTTCCTGCAGTAAAGGGCGAGGAAGTCACATTCGATGTTATCGAAGGCTCTCAGTCGAAGGTGTTCGATCAGGCGGAAAACCGCAAGCACACCATCAAAGCGATTATGCTCGCGACGATCTGACGGTATAGCCCGGCCGGCGAGCCGGGGCTGCCGTTTATATAAGGAAAAATGATGAAACCGGCGCCGAAATCCCTCCTCGAGTTCATAGAAGGGCACGATTGTTTCTATATTCTTGGGCATCGCGAGCCTGATGGCGATTGTATCGGCTCCCAGCTTGCGCTTGCATCGATGCTCCAGAGCATGGGAAAGCGGGCCCATGTGCTTTCGTCGGGGCCTTTCAATAGGATCGAGATTCTGCCCTTTGAAGCCCGTTTCAAGAGTGAAGTTCCCGCCGAGCGCGATTTTGAACGCACTGCAGCACTTGTTCTCGATTGTTCCTCGATGTCCAGGATCGGGAATATTGCCGAGCGGATGCCCGACATCCCTGCCGCTTTTATCGATCACCATGCGACCGCGGGCGCTGTAGGCCCCTACGATTGGCTCGATGAGAGCGCGCCCGCAGTATCCGCAATGATCCTGCTTCTGATGGAAGCAATGAACCATGCACCAACGAAGGAAGAGGCAGAACTTTTGTTTTTCGGTTTGAGTACCGATACTGGCTTTTTCCGCCACCTAGATGAGCACAGCTCCGAGACATTCAGGATTGCAGCGCGGCTCGTCGATGCCGGCGTATCTCCGAAGCGGGTTTTTATGGCAATAAATGGAGGGCGGACGCTGGCTTCCAGGCGAATGCTCGGTGAGCTTCTGCTGCGCATCCAGCCATATTATGAAGGTCGTCTTCTGGTATCATGGGTCACCATCGATGATCAGCAGAAGTATGGCATGTCGAGCCGCGATTCTGATCTTCTCTATCAGCTGATGATGGGAATCGTCGACTGCGAGGTCTGTTTTGTTGTCAAACAGGAAACAGATGACATGTGCACAGTCGGTCTCAGGTCTCGGGATTCCGTAAATGTCGCCAAAATTGCTGAAAAATATGGCGGCGGTGGGCACCGGCTTGCAGCAGGGCTTTCTATGAACGGGAAAGTCAATCAGGTAGTTCATACACTGGTGGATGCGTTTTCTTCTGTGTTCAGCGAAGATACGGAAGGCAAATAAAAATATGGCGCGCTTTTCGCCTGCCCGTCCTCTGCGATTGCAAGAAATGAGCAAGTTTTTCTTTGTGTGACAGAGTAGAGCAAAAAAGCTTCTGCGTTGTCCTTTCTGATCCTGTGCAGGCGCTTTCTGTTGCCGAGGATAGCCGCATCTGTCCGCCGAATATCATGCCTTTTCCTTTTATCGCCAAGCTCGAGCCGTATTATTGCAGGGTGCGGGCCGAAATTTCTCTTTTCCGTCCCTGATTTGTCGGCTTTTTCTCTTCCCTTACAATCTTGCGATGAAAAATCATTCGTTGCTAATTATTAACGCTATAAAAACATATATCAGACACCCATAATTTTTCTTCGATCCGGTCCTCGGTGGCATGCATCTTGCGGTATTGACAGCAGGAGGCCCAGAATGGATTCAAAAAACTATACCGAGCTTGTTCGTCGAATGTATGCTTATCCAAGACTCTATGGTTTCTTCAGCGAAGACGAGATTTCAGAGGCGCTTAGCCGCTATCGGAGCCGTATTGAAACAATTCTTGATCGCGCTGAAAAAGAGAGCATAACCAGGGAAGCATACCTTCTCAGCAGCATGCGCTTTGTCGCCAAAAGCGTGCATCGGCACTACTATAGCTCGAATCTCAGCGAGAACGCGTATGTCTATTCACATTTTTCTGAAGACGCGGTGCTCGAGGTTCCTGCTGACGCATTTTTTGACAGGAATCGACGAAGGATTCAGGATGCCGATCCAAGTGGAATTGGTTTTTCTCCTCAAGTTTTTATCGGAAAATTGGCACCGGAACGACGGCGCCTGCTCTATCTGGTAATCAAATGCGCCTGGGATATAGATGAAGAGCTTCTGGGAAAATGCAGCTACGCCCTCGGCATGCCAGAACAATATCTTTTCAATCTTATAGAGCTGGTAAAGCGGCGAACAGAAGCTTCGCGATCCCAGATTCATCAGCTGAACGAAAAATTGAATATACTATGGATTCGCATGCGCGTGCTCGAGCTAAGACTGGATACGGCAATTGCTAAATCTGATCGGGAAGAGGTCAGGCGTTGCCTGGAGCGATGCCGAAAGCGCTATCGCCAGCTTCTTGAAAAAAGAAGCCACCGGAAATCCTCAATTTCAAATGAATTCATTTCTGATTTGCTCAATGTTCCGAAAGGGAGCGTCGATTCTGGGCTCTATTACCTCCGAAAAAACGCGCAATCCGGCAAGCCTCTTGCGGAATATCAGGAATTAGGCTAGACAATCTGATATGGAACTTATTATTGCAACAAACAATCATCATAAAGCGCATGAATTAAAGCACCTCTTTCCCCGCCACGCGCTATTGCTGCCCGCTGACCTGGGAATAGCCGATTTCAACCCGGAAGAGAATGGCACAAGCTTTTTCGAAAATGCGCGGATAAAAGCCGAAGCTTTGTACGCTCTTGTTCACAAGCCCGTTCTTGCGGATGATTCAGGGCTGTGTGTCGATGCGCTCGACGGGAAGCCGGGCATAGAATCCGCGCGCTATGGATCAGTAAATGGGCATTTGCTTTCTGCAGATGAAAAAAATAGCCTTCTACTTTCGCAGCTTGCAGGCATCAGAAATCGCCAATGCGCATTTGTATGCTGTCTTGTCCTGTACCTGGGCAAGCAGCGATTCATCGCGGTTGAAGAAACGCTGGAGGGGCAGATCGGCGATGCGCCGCAAGGAAGCCATGGTTTCGGCTATGATCCGATTGTGTTTTTGCCCAGCTATGGCAAGACCGTCGCGGAGCTGAGCGCACAAGAAAAGAATCGCATATCGCACAGAGGCAAAGCAGCGCAACGCATGGCCGCAATTCTGGATGCTCTTGAAGGCAATCTGCTCGATTAGAGAAGAGCGATTAGAGAAGAGGCTGGAAGGCGCGCCAAGGCTCGCGCTGTATCCGCCGCCCAAGTTTCAAGCCCATATAAAAATCGAAGGCCGCCCTGGACAGGGCGGCCTTGTGTTTCTCAACCGAAAGAGATTTACTTGCTTTCGCTTGACTTGATCCCGTACTTCTTGTTGAAGCGCTCGATGCGCCCAGCAGTATCGACGAGCTTCTGCTTTCCGGTAAAGAAAGGATGGCAGGCGGAACAAATTTCAACCTGAATGTTCTTTACCGTCGAACGGGTCTCGAAGACATTGCCACACGCACAGGTAATCGTGGTGAGTTCGTATTTCGGATGAATGCCCTGTTTCATAATTTCCTCCGGATGCGTCAATGGACCTCTATGTCTGAAAACCGGCCAGAATGACGGCTGTTAACCATATATGAAGCGGCCCGTTTCAGTCAATACCCTCGATCAATCCATGCCCTGATAGGGCGTATTCATCGATTTGAGGAAGGCATCGTTGTTCTTTGTCTTCATCATGCGGTCGATAAGCAGTTCGATGATTTCAATGTCGTCCATGGGGTTGATAACCTTGCGGAGAACCCATATCTTCTGCAGTTCTTCTTCGGTAAGGAGAAGCTCTTCTTTTCGGGTGCCGGATTTCTTTATGTTGATGGCGGGGAAGAGGCGGCGGTCGGAAAGGCGCCTGTCGAGGTTGATTTCCATGTTGCCGGTGCCTTTGAACTCCTCGAAAATGACTTCATCCATGCGCGAGCCGGTGTCGATGAGGGCTGTTGCAATAATGGTGAGCGAGCCGCCCTGTTCGATATTGCGCGCGGCTCCGAAGAAGCGCTTCGGTTTGTGCAGCGCATTCGAGTCAACGCCACCCGACAGGATCTTGCCTGAAGTCGGCACGGTCTGGTTATAGGCTCTGGCGAGCCGTGTAATCGAATCGAGAAGTATGACAACGTCGCGCTTGTGCTCAACAAGACGCTTGGCTTTTTCCAGCACCATTTCGGCGACCTGCACATGGCGCGTTGCCTGTTCGTCGAACGTTGAAGAGATGACTTCTGCCTGGACAGTGCGTTCCATATCGGTCACTTCTTCCGGGCGCTCATCGATAAGGAGAACTATGAGGTAAACTTCCGGATGATTCGCGGTAATTGCATTTGCTATTTTCTGCAAAAGGATTGTTTTGCCGGTGCGCGGCGGCGATACGATCAACGCGCGCTGGCCTTTGCCGATTGGACAGAAGAGATTGATGATGCGCGTTGAAATCTCTTCTGTCGCAGTTTCGAGGTTGAGCTTTTGGGTAGGGTAGAGCGGCGTGAGGTTCTCGAACGGAATCCGATTCTGGGCAACCGATGGCTCGTTGAAATTTATCTGCTCGATACGCAGCATGGCAAAGAAACGCTCGCCTTCCTTGGGGCTCCGAATCTGGCCATACACGGTGTCGCCGGTTTTCAAATTGAAAAGTCGTATCTGAGAAGGAGAAATATAGATATCGTCAGTGCCGGGCAGGTATGAATTCTGGGGAGAGCGCAAAAAGCCATAGCCATCAGGGAGAATTTCGAGCGAGCCGTATGCATAGATAATGCCGCCATGCTCTGTATGCGCCTTGAGAATGTTGAAAATGAGTTCCTGCTTTTTGAGCGTGATGAGCAAATCATGATTGATACCATTCTTCGCACCGAGCTCACGGAGCTCCACAATGCCCATTTTGGAAAGATCATTGATGGAAAGGCGTGCTCGCGTTTCATTTCTTTGGTCTGCGCGGCTTTCGAGCTCGAGACGGGACGCTTCGGCAAATTTCTGGTGCTGATGGTCATCAGATGGCAGAGAAGCAACGACGAAACCGTTTGTAGAAGAAATTTCTGCGGACTCGGGTTCAGTTTCTTCGACGATTTGGCTCTCTTCTTGCTCAATATGGGTATTCGATGGTTTTTTCTTCAGGCGGATTTTGGCGACAGGCCGGCGGGCTTTTTGTGTCTGGTTTCTGGTGCTATCGGTGGAATGAACATCGGTGTGGCTTTGGTCTTTATCTTCGGGAGGCTGTACCGTATGTTCGTCGAAAAGCGTGCCATTATTTGCGCTGAATTGCTCTTCGACCTGGCTTTCATTCATTATTCTATCCTCTTTGGTAAGACTTGAATCGTAGGTAGTAGTATCAGGCGATTCTGGCTGGGCAGGTGCTGATTTTTTTCTGCGGTAGATTGCCATCAAGAAACTCCGTCTATCTATGCAGTTGAAACGGCCATGCGAAAAACGCAGACCGTGATAGCTTCTTTCGGGATTGTCAGGCGGCGCATCGGAACGAATTGTTTTGGCTCTTCATGCTTAAGCGGCAATGTGCCGCATCTATAAAGTATCTATATTCACTATAGTAAGGCTATAGAACGATGTCAATGGCTTGTGCCTGTAACATCGTCAGTTGCAGAAAAGCCGGGCATTTCGATGCCGCCCTCGAATGTTGCCCCTTCGATGATCTGCAGCCTTGCAGTGTATATATCGGCAGATATATGAGAACTTGGCAAAAAGACCAAAGAATCGACAGCTTTTAGCCGCCCTGTGAAGCAGCCGGCAATGACCGCATTCTGAACTGTGCATGAATTGGCTTCAATATGTGCGCTTCGTTCGATTCTTACAAATGTTCCTTCGATCGAGCCGCGCAATGTACAACGGAGACTTAAGGGGAGGTTCGAGCGGAGTTTTCCGTTCAATATAACCGATTGCCCTATCTGCGTGGCAAACGGCTCGGGTGGTTCAAAGGATAAACCTTTCATATTTGATTCTGAAGGCTGCTCTCATGAACAGCCTTCAATTTGTCTAAAGAAAGAACGCGATTCAATCTCTTTTTCTGAACGATTTCGGGATGCGATCAGTATTCATTTCCCAGGAAGCTTTCTTGAGTTCTCTTCCTGGTCTGAATGTTGCAACACCGTGATCCGATACGGAAACAATTTCGCCCGTTTTTGGGTTTCTTGCTTTCGATCTGCCTTTTCTGAGCTTTACTTCAAAAGTGCCGAAACCTCTCAGCTCGACAATTTTGCCTTCGAGAATTGCGCTTTTTATTTCAGAAAAAAGGCCGTCGATCAGCTCGTGGATTTCCTTGCGGGTTGTCCGGCTTGACGGCGACAGTGACTCGTACAGCGCATCTATGAGCTCGGCTTTTGTAAGTTTGTCGGCCATACTATTCTCTGCTCCTTCCTGGGATGCCGGACGGTAATTCCGGCAGCTATTATCCTAACCTATTTACGAGTTTCTGCATACGGGATTTTTTGCGCGCAGCAGTATTTTTCTTTACAATGCCTTTGTGAGCTGCCGAATCGATCAGCTTGATCATTTGAAGCAGGGCTTCTTTTGCAGCTGTGGTGTCTTTTTTCTCGGTTGCAGCGACAACAACTTTCTTTGCTGCACTTCGGATTGCGGTTTTTGCGCTTTTATTTCTGAGCTTGCGCTTCTCATTCTGTCTCTGTCGCTTTTCAGCTGACAAATTCCTTGCGCTCAATGGAATTCCTCCGGATTAAATATACTGAATGCTAACCTTGTTACGGTCAAAAAGCTATTGGAAAGCTAACAGATACTGCACATCCATGTCAATACTTACTGATGGTAATTGCATTCTGATATGAAATAAGATAATGATATATGTCGATGCTTATCAACTCTGCCATTGTCATAGGCGCCCTTCTGACGCTTTTTGCTCTTGGATTCTCTCTGGTGCTTGAATATATCTTTGCGCCCAGATCCCGAAAAAACGCTCTCTGTTCCAGGTATGAACAATACGGAGCGAAATTGCTGTTCGGTCTATTCAGGATATTCCGAGGCTTCAACGTCGATATCAGAAATCCCAGGAAGCTGCATATTCCGAAGCACTGTCTGGTCATTGCGAACCATCAGAGTCTTTTGGATATAATCGTCCTTATTTATATGCTTGGATTTGAGCGAATGCCGCGGTTTGTCGCGAAAAAAGAGCTGCAGTTCGGCATTCCTCTTGTCAGCTTTACCTTGCGCAAAGGAGGGCATTGCCTTATCAAAAGGCGTGGCGCGCCCATCGATACGATGCGGTCTATTTCCAAAATGGCCAGGTCCTGCAAGCTGGAACAGGCTTCCCTTGTCATTTTCCCGGAAGGCACACGTTCGCGGGATGGCAGACTTGGAGTGTTCCATGCAGCAGGCGTCAGAAAAATACTTGAAACAGAAGCTATCCCTGTAGCCGCAATTGCGATCGACGGAGGATGGCGGGTCGCAACACTCAGGGATTTTTTAAGACGCTTCGGGAAAGAGCCATATGTGGTGGAAATAGTTGAAATCTACGAAGCGCCAAGGGGCAAGCACGAAATAGCAAGAGTTCTGGATGATGCACACAAAAAAATCGGGATGAGTCTTGAAACTATGCGCTCTTTGATTTGACAGCCAGGGGGATTGTGATCGAAGAAAGCCCCTGGAGAAGGCCTCCGGGGGCTTTTGGCTCATTTAAAATCGCTTGGACGGCGCTCGACTCTTTTGCATTTTTCGCATTCGGCAACATTCTTTACTTTGCCATTCTCGAAAATTGTCTTCATTTTGATCTCACCACCGCAAGGGCAATAAAAGTGATGGGTAGAACTAGTAGTACGAGCGTTTTTCGAAATCTGTGCCATGACAACTCCTTTTGTTCCAGCAAACAACCGCAGCAAGAATATAGAAATTGGTCTTAAAAGTCAATTCATCGCATGATGTTCAAAAAAATGCCGCCGGATAAGGAGGGGTACCCGGCGGCCGATACAATGGAGGCTGCATGAAGAAGCTGCGCTCACTTGCTCTCGTTATCTATTATAATAGAAATTCTAGCGCAAAGTTACGATTTTTCAAAGAATTTTTCAATCTTTTTTGCAAAATTCAAAATAAAAGCCTTTAGCATCCCCGCTGGTCTTTTGCGGGCGGTTCTGGCCTGGCTCTTGAAGCTCTCTGCAGCTTCTTCAATTTCAACATAGCGACCGTATTTTCGCTTCAGATCGTCCCAATGGGCGACGAGAAAGATATACAGATCCGAGACGGTGCGGCCCGGGAAGAGCGATAGCAGATTTTCCGCTTCGATGGCTTGCCCAAGGGGCTGATAGACATTCTCATGCCAGGAATAGAGCGCTTGGTGGAAAGGGATTTCTTCTGTCATATGCTGGTTGAGATAGTACTTATGGACATAGACATGCTCTCTAATTGTGTCGAATCTTCCTGGCTCGCTGAAATCCAGGTCATCAGTGCCTACAACATGCGGATAATTTGTTTCCTGATAAAAGCGTTTTTTTTCATATTCGATGACTGCGTGTTTGATGTCATCGATCGACATGTCGGCATTGAGGCGTATCTCTGACTGGAGCGAGATGACTTCTGCATCGATATATTCCTGCCCAAGCGAACGGGCGACCGAAACGCGATGATTGCCATCGCGGACAAAATATACGCCACCCATCTCGTAAAGGATAATGGGCGGCAGAACAATGTCTTTGTAATGCAGGGCATCGATACCCGTCCAGCGGGCTTTCAGATGTTCCTTTTTAGGAAAGAAAAAGCGCGTGAAGTCCCGATATCGCCCTTCGCTGCCGATAATTTTATCGAGGGGAACAGTGGCGATACCACGATATGTTTCAGATAGGGGCTTCAAAAGCTGTTTGGCTTCTTCGAATGGCATAAGATCTGTTACAGAGGGCTTCAGCATGCCGATAATGCGCGCAGTGAGCGCTTTTGTCTTCGCTCTGTAAAAATCCATCTCGGCTTGGGTATGAAAATCATCCGGCATCGCGATCCTCCTTCAGCAAAGTGATCACCCTATGGCCGTACACATTTACAACAGCAGTATCGCCCACATTCAATTCTCGCAGCGACTGCAGATCGTAAAGGTGAACGTGCCCATGAATGAAGTAATATGGTTTTGCAACCCGTATGAGCCAGCGGTAGGCCGAAAAACCTGTGTGCGCAGGGTCTCCTCCATCGTGAATGCCTCTTGGCGGTGAATGCGCAAGGATGATGTCGACTGACCGGCCGAAAAGAAGACGGCGGATGAGCAGGCGGGGGAGCATGCATATAATTTTGCATGTCATCCATGCATCGCTGTATTGGTTTTGTCCATTGTTGTACCGAATGGAACCTGGCAATCCAAGAATGCTGATTCCGCTTTCCTTTTTTATTGAAAAACGGATCCGACCCAAGCCCGGCCTCTGCTGATCGGAAATGTAGCGCAAACTCTCTCTGTCGCGCGGGGAATCGCTGCGATCGTGGTTGCCGGCTACTGATACAAGAGGCCTGTTCAGCATGCTCGCTATAAATTCGAGATATTCATCCGGCAGATCACCAGCCGAGAGGACAAGATCGATATCTGCAAAGCGCTCGTTTATCTGTGAGCTGTAGACAAGAAGGTCCACCTCATCCGCCACGCACAGGATGCGAAGTTTTCTTTTCATGCAAGCGTTCTCCCGAACATCGCGTCGAGCTTTTCTCTCGGGAATGCTATCAGGACTGGGCGGCCATGCGGACAGCGCGGCTCTTTCAGCGCTAATGCCTCGGCAATAAGGCGTTCGGCAGCGGCTTGATCCAGTATATCTCCGTCCTTTACTGCTGCCTTGCATGCAAGAGCGGCGGCAATTGAATCGAGCGGCGTCGATTCCACAGAAGGCTGATGCAGCCACTCGACAAGTGCTTCAAGAGCTTGAGAAGCAGCGATTGCTGGGACCGCTTCTACTGCCCATGCTGATTCTTCCTTTGAAATTCTATACCCGATGAATTCGAGAGCTTGCGCAGCTTCTTCAAGAAAATGCTCATTATCTTCGGGATCGATGAGGTAGGGAACCAAAAGACTCTGGCTTATCCCTTCTTTTGCTTTCAAACGGTCATACAGAATACGCTCGTGCGCTGCATGCTGATCCATGATGAAGAGAATTCCGTCCAGCTCGAAAAGCAGAAATGGGCCTGGCCCTCTGCCGATATATCGCGGGCCATTTTCATTGTTTGCTCGTATCTTCTGCCAGAAATCAGCTGGGAGCGAATTGCTGGCAGCATGCTTCTGGTTTTGGGCCTCGGAAAAGGATGGCCACCTGGCGCCCCATTCCTGCCGCCTCGTCTCTGCAAATGCCGAAGCAGCAAAATTAAGCTGCGGTTGTGAGCGATCGGCAGCAAAGAACTCGGGCTCCTGCATGTCCGAAAAGCGTGCAGACAAATCCTGTGTGCTTCCGCTATACCGTGCCTTGAGTTCCGAAGATAAAAGCGCATGGATAGCAGCATGCACTTCCTGCGCGTTTTTTAATCGAACTTCCTTTTTTGCAGGATGTATGTTGAAGTCTGCAAGCCCTGGATCAATTTCCAGAAACAGAAAGGCGCATGCGTGAGCTCCGCCGGGCAGATATTTGGCAAATTCGTATTCGACAAGGCTGAGCACACCCCATTCAGGAACTTTTCTTCTGTTGACAAAGACCTGGATGTATTTGCGATCTCTGCGATACACGGATATGTCTGCGTACACGATATGAATATGGAGGCCTTGTGCCTCGGAGACGGCGTCGAACAGAGGGGCATGCGCCAAATCGGGATAGCAGCGAGCAATCCGCTCTGCGTGTGTTCCAGGCAAAAACACTTCTGCATCATTTGCGGATTGCCATCGGAAGGTGAGCTGCGGATGCGAGAGAGCTCTTTCGATAAAAGTGGTACGACAGAGCAGAGCTTCGCTCTGCGGCCTTTTAAGAAATTGCTTGCGCGCAGGGTATGACTCGAAAAGGCCACGTACTGTGACCCGCGTGCCTTCCTTGCAGGGGAAGGCATCAATTGCAGGAGACTGAAGCGGCACGCTGCGGAGCAGCCAACCTTCGTTCGAGCCGCGCGGCCGGCTTGCTATTTCAAGACGGGACACCGCAGCAATCGAGGCAAGCGCTTCGCCGCGGAATCCGAGGGTTCGAGCTTTCAGGATATCGTCCGGCTCATAGATTTTCGAGGTCGCATGCTCTAGAACGGAAAGTTCGAGGTCTTCTTTTGTCATCCCGAAACCATTATCGGTGACAGTTATTTCCTCGATGCCGCCCTGTGCAATTGAGATTGCAATGTCGCGCGCGTCTGCATCGATTGCATTATCAAGGAGTTCTCGCAGAGCTGATGCGGGTCTGTCGATTACCTCTCCTGCTGCGATGCGGCGCGAAGTCTCCTGCGGAAGAATCCGAATAACACCCATCATGGCAATGATAGCGATGTTTTGCCAAAAAACAAAGACCGCAGCCCGGAAGCTGCAGTCTTTATCCTGAATTTGTTGTGCCGCACAGCATCATGGGCGAACGGCCGCGATCCTGAAACCATGGCCGATTCCCTCAAGAATTCCAAAACTAGTTATAGCTGGAAGCCAATCGAAAGGCCCGAGCTCACATCGAAATCGTTTTTGGTCGGATTCCACGAGTAGATATAGTCCAGCGATACGACTGCCGCACCAGCCCAATAACTGACGGTCATGCCGATGGAAGCATCGGTCGGGTCAATAAGGTCTTTCCAGATATTGCCGCTCTTGCCGATGAAATATTTCTCATAGTGCGCAGCGACGCTGAAATTGGGAATAAGACCTTTATTGAGCGTGAGCCTTCCAAGCAGGTGCGGGTAATCTGCAGGATTGCTGGTTGCAGGAGAAGGCAATGCTTTGAACGGAGCATCGACTGTTGCCCGCACATTGATAAGCGATTTGAAAATGTCAACTCCGGCCGATGCAAGCCAACTTGGTGTATAAGCTGTTCCGGCAGGGTTGTCTCTGATGAACGCGAAGCGCTCGGCTCTGTACAGGTCGTAGTTAGTATCGAAATAAGCGGGAATGAAATTGTCCTGCAAATACCGCAGCTGCAAGCCATATGAAATGAAGCCGAGAAGGCGACCGCGCACACCTGTCATAGCGCCCATGGCTTTGTTCACTTCCATAGCGCCCTCAGCGAAAGTCGTGAGAGAGAAAAGTGGATTTTGCAGAATAGGGAGTGTAACATCCGCGCCTATTACATATGTCGGGCTCGATGTTCCGAAAGAAGTGCCATACGCAGTATCATCGGCATAAATAAGAGGATCCCTGTCATATACCCCAATAGCTCCGACCTGCAGCCTGCCAAAGAGCGATTTCCCCAAGAAAGCCAAGGGCCGAATATATACGCGCCCGCCAATGACATCGAATTTTGCAAGATTCCCGCTGAGGGCTTCGATTCCAACGTACGGGAATCCGAAAAGATTTCCGTCTATGCCAACCTGCATGCCGAATATGCGCCTTTGAGGCAGAAAGAGCATATTCGAATAATTATCCATAATGAGGCCATTACCGAGATTGAAATCGGAAACTGAGCCTGCCTTGAAATAGAATGGATCAATGCCCTGGAATCCATAGCGGACATAGAGCAACTTTGGCAAATAGACATCGAGTATTGTCGTCTTTCCAGGCTGTGGAATCCAGTCTGGTTCATAGATTTCGAATGATGTAGTGCTGCCTGATGCAAACTTGAATCTGAATGTCAGATCAAGACCGACAGCCAATTTTCCAAATGCGACCTCGGGACGGAATCCTACTTTTGTCCAGCTGTCCATCGCGGGCGGAATGGTAGCGTCCTTCGGATCCGGAAGCAAATCGGTGCCCAGCACAATGCCAAGGTCGAATCCTTTGCTTTGATTGTCCTGTGCAAAAACCGGAGTCAAAATTGTCAGCAAAACCAGAAACAGCGCGATTCTTCTCACAGCAAAGCCTCCTTTCTAACTTTATTCATTACCATTATAATACATTTTTGGATAGAGTACACCTGAAATTCGCAAATTGATCTGCATGGAGAGGAAAAATGGATTTTTTCGAGCGTCTTGAGAGCATTATTGAAACGAGAGATTCTGTTCTCTGTATCGGGCTTGACCCTGCCTTTTCTGCCGAGGAGATAGCTGCCAAGGGCAAGCAGGCCTGTGCTGACCAAGCTCTGCAACGCAATGTGCGTATCATCGAAGCAACTGCAGATTGTGTCGCTGCGTATAAGCCCAATATCGCCTTTTATGAAGCACTTGGAGATGCCGGCATGGCCGCGCTCAGAAAGACGCTCGATAGCATACCAAAAGAAATCCCTATTATCATCGACGCAAAGAGAGGAGACATTTCAAGCACCGCAGCGGCCTATGCGCACGCGCTCTTTGGCGAGTTGCATGCTGATGCCGTCACCCTGAATCCGTATCTGGGGCTCGATACTCTGGATCCATTTCTGGAATGGAAGGGCAAAGGCATATTTGTGCTGTGCCGTACCAGCAATCCGGGAGCAGGGTTTCTGCAGGATATTATTATCGACGGCAAGCCGCTCTATATCGAAGTGGCCAAACGCTGCGCAGCGCTGCAAAAAAAGGCTGGGCTTGTGGTTGCCGGGAATGATCTTGAAGCATTGCGCAAGGTACGAGCGGTTGCTCCTTCTCAGTGGTTTTTGAGTCCGGGGATTGGAGCCCAGGGAGGGCAGGCTGATCTGGCCTTCGCTGCAGGTGCGCGAGACGATGGCAAGGGCATTCTGGTTGTCGCTGCCCGCTCAATTGCTGACGCTTCCGATCCTGCCAAAGCTGCAGTCGCGCTGAGAGACGCGATGCGCACAGCGCGAGATACTATGCTCAAACAAAACAAGACTGAAAATATCCAGGCTGCAGCGCCTGCAGCAAAAGCCGCCCAAAAAGCAATTGCTGACCTCAAGAAAGCATTTGTCGATGCCCTTCTTTCCACTGGCTGCTTCCGTCTGGGGGAATTCACATTGAAGAGCGGCAAGAAAAGTCCCTTCTATATCGATTTGCGGAAACTTGTCTCGGATTCGCGCGCGATGAAAATTGCTGCCCAGGCATATGCCTCGCTTGCATCCGAATGTGAGTACGATCGGATTGCGGGCATACCAGCTGCTGGATTGCCCCTTGCTACCGCTGCATCCATCGAGATCGGCAAGCCCATGATTTGGCCCCGGATGCCGGTCAAGGAACATGGCACAGGAAATCGCGTCGAGGGAGAATTCCGCGCAGGCGAGCACATACTCCTTTTAGATGATCTCATAACAACAGGAGCGAGCAAAATCGAGGCTATCGATATTCTCAGGTCTGAAGGGCTAATTGTCCAGGATTTGGTAGTCTTGATTGAGCGCGGTGCGCAGGGCAGGCAGGATATGGGCAGTGCAGGCGTGAATCTCCGAGCATTCATTCATGTGAAGGAATTATTTGATGTTCTCTTGCAGAATGGCACCATCGATAGCAGGAAATACGAGCAGCTGATGGAGTATGTCGCCCAGGAATGATCTGAAGCTTGCCTGCTCTCCAAAATCAGTGGATTCGGACGCTAGATGCCGCCTGCCGTCATCAAATCCGATAAGTGTTTTGAACGAGCATACTCAATAATGAGTATTTCCATTTTAGACCAGAATTTGCCAGCATCGCACGACGAGAATTGCTCGCATGCTTTGCGCTGGCTTCTTTCTGGAGCGCATGGAACTATTTCCAGAGTTTCTCCTGCCGCAAGAAGAATTTCGTAAACAGAAATCTCTTCGGGCTTTTTGCTCAAGTAAAAGCCGCCGCCTGGCCCGCGAGTAGCTTGTATGATCCCCGCCTTTCTCATCCGGTAAAAAATTTGCTGCAGGAATTCAGGCGAAAGCCCTTCGAACGAAGCGATCTGATGCAGTGAAACTGGAGTCAGTCCATCAGAAGTCTTTGCCAGCGTCAGAATTGCCTTCAGGGCATATAGCCCTCGCGTTGTTGCACGCATTTTTGGAACCTCTTTTTCAATCATTCGTAAGAATGCAGAAAATTGCGAATATAAAGATTCTAGCATCAGGAACTAAACCGTGCAACCTTAAATTACGCCAGTCCAATATATGACAGGGCGGCATTTTGCGCTGCTCGCCTCGATTTTTTGTCAATTTCAATAATTAAAACATCGTACTGCGGGATGTTCTCATTCAATTGCTCAAGGAGCGCATTTTGAAGGCTTGAACGGACAGTCAGCACCAGCACATCACAGCGACGATTATCAAGAACCATTTTCAGAAAATCAGCATGGCCCAGATGGCGCTCTAGTTCGAGCGGCCCAATTTCATCGATTATGCATATCTCTTTTTCATGAGATTGCCCGAACCGTTCCGGGGCGGAGGTTTGAATCGATGCCGATGTTCTATGCAAGAATTCCTCATGACTTGCTTGTATGTGTGCGAACGCTTCTGTATGAAACTGGAACGGCACATCTGTTCTGTCTCGTGGGCGCTCGGCTGCAAGGTATGTCTGGCCGCTTGCAAGATCTGCAAGGCCGATCTGATACGGCACCCCATTTTTGCCACGCAGCGAGGTTTCGATGCATCCATAGCACGCAATGGAGCGTGCTTTTGCATATTCTGCAATATAGCGACAAAGCGAAGACTTGCCTGCGCCGCGCTGGCCGGAAATGACGAGGATGCGCATGGGCGTTTCCGCTGAAAAGCTGTCAGGAGAGATGTTCGGATCTTGTTCGCATCATTACGGACAGAATCGCATAGCCTGACGAGAGATCTTCTCTCTGAACCAACACATCATCCGGCACTTTGAGCTTTACATTCGTAAAATTCCAGATAGCGCGGATTCCCGCGGCGACAAGCGCATCGCAGCTGGATTGGGCATAGGGCGAAGGCACTGTGAGGATTGCCAAAGTGACATTCATCGCTTCGACGATTTCTTTCAATTGATCCATTTTGTATATCTGAATCTGATGGACAGATTTGCCAACTTTCGCCGGATCGCTGTCGAACGCGGCCACAATGTGAAGGCCATGATTTCTGAATTCCTGATATCCTGTCAACGCCGAGCCAAGGTTTCCCGCCCCTACGATGATTGCCTTTTGCTCTACATCCCATGCCAGATAGTGCTCGATTGCAGAGATCAACTGTTCGACCGGGTAGCCTTTTTTGGGCTTTCCGACAATGCCGGTTATTGCAAGATCTTTCCTCACCTGGATAGGCTCGAGGTTGAGCTCGTTTGCAATCCATGTGCCAGAGATGTATGGCTCTCCAGTCCTTTGAAACGTGCGGATGATATGAAGGTACGAAGGCAGACGGCGAATTGAAGGAGCATAACTCAGTTTCATTTTCATACGACAAATATTCTCCTTATATGATAAAAATTGAATATTTCAAAGAATAGAGTACACAGACATATCGATAAAAGTCAAGCTATAAATTGATATAAAGGAATGAAAAAAGAAAGGCGCTGGGGAAAAGGAGGTAAACCCCAACGCCGCTACTGATAGGAAAAACAGCACATCGGCATTCCTGCAAACACCGATTTTATGATGTAATATATCACAGAATTGAATAATATGCAAATTTTTCTTCTTGATTTTGTGAATTTATGCAAATCGACAGATTCTAGGTCTCGCTCGAGCGTTATTTCCATATCTTGCCGATGGGCAAATCCTGAGGCGCGCCAGGTCGTTATTCCCACCATATTTTCCCGAAAAAATCGGGTTGTATCGAGGAGCCTGCATGCCGGATTGAACACGCGGTTTTTGCTTGCCGGAAAAGAGGCGAAAGCCGCTTCAGGAAAGACTCTAAAGTTCTGCCACCTGCCACATCTTCGTCGTAAAGAATGACTTCTTTATCGCGGAAATCGAAAAGCCATGCCTGATCTGAAAGACTGACGATCGGTTCTTCGTCGTGGCGCTTGAACATTGAAAATCTGACAAAATAGAGAGGCACTTGCAGCAGTTCCGCCAAGACAAGGGCAGGCATAATCGAGCCATGAGCTGCTGCCACCACGAGATGAGGCGTATATGATGTACGGATTTTGTCCGCGAGTGCGAGAAGAAGAGAGGGCTGCGAACCAATCCAGGTATACTTATCCTGCACTGCAGTGTAGATGAATGATTTGACAGAAAAAGGAAGTTCGGATGCAAAATTCGCCAAGTCCTGACACGCTCGCTGGTCCAGGCGACAGCATGCGCGCGCGACATCTATCGATTTCCAGAACAGTTCATTTGCTCTCTGAATTTCTCCCAATGAATGGCTGATGCGGTACTTCCGCGCTTCTTTGAGTTCGTAATATACGGTAGGATGGAGAGGAAGACCATGCTCGACGCAGATTTTATAATTTAAAAGCACATTGACGATAGATGGGGCAAGAATATAAAGACGGATTGCAGAATCGAGAAGGTCTTTTGCCTGGTCCGGAGATATGATATCCATTCGTTCGGGCGCAGCATCGAGCACAGGCAGAAGCTGGGCAATAGTCTGCAGAATCTCTCCGAAGGGCATTGCGCAATTCATCTGCTCCGGGGGAGAATCCCAGTCAGCCCACTTTAGTATCTGCATGAAGGTCGATAGCGAAGGCATGCCATTACTGTATGGCAGACCGACAGACAGGACAAGACCACATGGAAGGAAAAGAAAAGCTTGCATTTTCAGCAGTCATTCTGAATGGCGGACAGGGCGTTAGGTTTGGCGGCATCGATAAGCAGCTCCTTGAGATCGATGGTGTGCCCATCGGTTTTGCGCTGGCAAAAACGCTCGTGCAGTCATGCGAAGAGGTGCTGATAGTCGGCAAGAAAAATGCAATATACAAGCCTCTAGAGGTTCAGCAGATAGAAGATGCGGTTCCTGGTTTGGGGCCCGCAGGCGGGCTTCTTGCGGGAATGATGAAGGCGCGAGCGGATTGGATATATCTTTGTGCGGTCGATATGCCTTTTTTCTCTTATTCCCTTTCAAAATACATGTACGGAAGGGCGCTTTCCAAGGAAGCAGATATAATTGTCTGCCAATATAAAGGCGAATTACAGCCATTTTTTGCCTTTTACCGGAAGAGCTTGGCCGGAGCGCTTGCGTCGTTTGTCACATCAGGTGCAAAACCCTCGCTGAGGCGCTTTATTTCTTCCCGATCATACGACCTA
>Ga0228535_1001432_pt1 | contig 36567 bp, 38 predicted proteins | sample SJ1metagenome_FD_168457 | JGI IMG/M metagenome (GOLD analysis project Ga0228535, IMG submission 168457) | Enriched culture of PCE-dechlorinating microbial communities from Ithaca, New York, USA - SJ1 | ecosystem: Engineered > Modeled > Simulated communities (microbial... > Unclassified | place...
TTTGCAGTATTCCAACGTTAGCATCTATTGGTGATTGGTGTACGAGAAATCTCATTCAAGATGATAATATTCCAACACCCGCTTCTATTGCTAAAGGGATTATGGAAGTGACAATGACTCCGTATGGTGCCAAAAAGACATATTCACAACGAAAAACGATTGTTGAACCCGCATTTGGATGGATTAAAGAAAATCGCAATTTAAGAAAATTGCAGAGAAGGGGAATATCACATTGTCAGGATGAATGGAGTTTGATTTGTTTAACACAGAATCTTCGGAAGGTCTGTTCAAGAGGGGAGTTGAAGAAATTCAGAGAACTGATCCTGCAAAAGAAGCGGCATATTATCTGTAATAAGGGAGTGGGTATTAGAATACCTTATTCAATATTGTCCGATGCATTATCATCTTTGGGCAGAATGATCGGAGACAATTTTCTAAAGATGTTGATAAGAAAAAGTACTTACCAAAAATTTTCCAAATTTTAGTCATGCAACACCCTCGGTATTGATGAGGATTACTATCGCCAGTACTCCGTGGATGACAACAGCAGTCCTGTCATGCCATGCAGGCTTATCCAAAATGATATGGATACGGGTTTTTATCGAATTGACACTCACAATACCCCCGGAGCACTCCTGAATTATATCGGCTCTCCCCACATTCCTTCATCAAAGGTGGAGGTCCCGATCCAACGGGATGTATTAGCGACGAGGTCCACGGCATTTTCCATATGTGTCAGGTTCTCCGGTGAGGTAAAATCTCCATGGTAATGGTACACCTGCTTCACGTCGGTGCCATTTCTGACAGTCAGTGTGGCTGTTGGCATGTCAGTGATGTTCAGATAGGCATATGTATCATTCAAATCCAGAAAACCACCTTCGATAAGCCGATCATACAGATCACCGACCAGGGCAGGATCAAGAGAGTCGGTCCGGTTTCCGGCAGCCTCCACATACATCTCACCCATCCAGGCGATCGTCCCATTCCCAAAGAGCGAGACCGAATACACCGGACAGGTTCCAAAACACATGCCTCGCTCAAGAGTAATTTCAATATCACGGACCACCCCCGGTGAGAGGTCAGCCAGCCCGGAAGGGAATTGGCAGCACACGAACAATACACAGAAAAGCACCACAAATCGTCTGTTCATACTGGTATTAGGTCATACCTGGTAAAAAAGGTGGGGAACGGGTTATACAGAATGTGCAGTGGGGGGGATGTAGGCTGAAGGGATGACATCCGGGACAGGTTCGGGATATCCTGAGATCTCTTTTAACAGGCGATATATCTCCTCAAGTTCATCAGGATGGGAGACTCCTGCCTTCTCGTACTGGGCAATGGCCGTCTCAAGTGCTTTTTTTGCCTCACCGAACCGATTCAGAGAGTACAGCACCCGCCCCTTCCCTGCATAGGATGCCCAGTTCGAACCTGCGCCTTTTGCAAAGGATATCGCCTGTCCATATGCATCAAGAGCCGAAAGGTATCTCTTCTGACTCTCAAGGGAAAGACCAGTCCCATACCAGGCATCAGATGAAGATGGCTGGAGCTCTATGGCTTTTTGAAAGGCATTATATGCCGCACGGTAGTTCCCCCCTTCAAGAGCTGCATACCCCTCAGCTACATAATCCTCAAAACCCTTCGGGACTTCAGTCGGGATCGGAGTATACCCATAATCGAGAACAGTACTCATCAGGTCCGGGTCAATCTGTGCCAGCAGCCAGTTCGGGGCGGAAAAAAGATTCCCATGCGACCATCCGTCGGCACCACCGATCATACCGGACGGGACAAACCCATCAGCATAGGGAGAACTGGAGAATACCGGTGCTGCTGTGGTAAGTACCAGGCATCCGGAGAGAACAAGTACTGACAGAACCAGTACCACGGGTGAAGCAGCAGATCTCATACATGGATGATCTCATAGAAAAATAAATACATTCTCAGGAAAAATGGGAGATCTCAAGATCATCCTGCTTTTTTGAGTGCTTCCTGTGCGGCATCAGTCTCGCCAAGCATCTCAAGTGCCTGGGCAAGGTCACGGTACATAGATGCCAGCTCATCTGCCATATCTTCTCCGGACTGTTCATACTGGCTGATGGCAACAGTCAATGCATCCTTTGCATTCTCAAACTGGTTCAGGGCAAGATAGGATCTTCCCTTTCCAGCGTTCGGACCCCAGCTTGATGCCGGCTTTTTCGAGTATGATACCGCCTTCGTATAGGCATCTATTGCAGAGAGATACCGCTTCTGATTTTCAAGAGCAAGACCCCGGCCGTACCATGCCTCGGTGGATGTTCCATTTATATCAAGTGCTTTCTCAAAAGACTTGAGAGCATCCTTATAATTTCCCCCTTCCAGGTATGCCCATCCTTCCTTTACGAGATCCATCGCAGTCGGAGGTTTCGGGGTAGGCTCTACCAGCTTGGTCCCGAAATAATCCATCTTGCTCATTTCCCGAGATTCATCGTCAAACTGTTCCAAAAGCCAGTTTGGTGCGGAGAAGAGACTGCCATGTGACCATCCGTCATCAGCTGCCAGTACCCCTGCCGGGATAAGAAGCCCGACAAGAATGAGGGAGATATACAACACCTTCCGAATCATTCCTCAAAGGTTATGAAAAAAAGAATAAAAACATGTCAGGTGGTTCAGGTACTCATATCCTATGAATGATCACCGCGACCGTTCTTCTGTTCTTCTTCAAACCGTTTCATCTCCATCTCTCTGAGATCCTTTCGCTTGATCTTTCCTGAAATGGTTTTTGGAAGCTCTTTTACAAATTCAATCTTTCGTGGATATTTATAGGGAGCCGTGGTGACTTTGACATATTCCTGAATCTCCCGTGCAAGTTTGTCTGATGGTTCAAAACCGGTTTTCAGAACGACGAACGCTTTGACGACAAACCCTCGGATGATATCTGGTGACCCGACGACCGCAGCCTCCTGGACAGCCTGGTGCTCTATGATTGCACTTTCAACTTCAAATGGCCCGATACGGTACCCTGAAGCCTTAATGACGTCATCATCACGGCCAACAAACCAGAAGTACCCGTCATTATCCTTCACTGCCCGGTCGCCGGTATAGTAAAACCCGTTTCTGAAGGCATTGGCGTTTGCTTCTTCATTTCCCCAGTACTCCATGAAGAACCCGACCGGCCGGGGGTCGGTTTTAATAGCGATGGACCCTTCTTCACCTGGCTTGACCGGTTTTCCATCCTCATCATGAAGCTCGATCACCCAGCCAGGAGAGGGTTTTCCCATCGACCCGTACTTCGGTTCCATGCAGGGGAATGTCCCGACACACAAAACCGTCTCGGTCTGGCCATATCCTTCGTATATTTCAAGGCCGGTCGCATCTTTCCATGCTTTTATGACTTCAGGGTTGATCAGCTCCCCGGCACTCACGCAATGTCTGAGCTCAGAAAAGTCATACTTACGCAGGTCAGCCATGATCAGCATCCGGTAGATGGTCGGCGGTGCACAAAAGGTGGTTATCCCGTACTTCTCAATAAGCGGAAGAAGTTCGGTTGCATTAAACTTATTCCGGTAATCATAGACGAAGATTGCAGCACCCTCAATCCACTGTCCGAACAGTTTCCCCCATGCGGACTTCGCCCACCCGGTATCTGAAACGGTAAAGTGCAGATCATTATTGCGCACATCATGCCAGAACCGGGCGGTGACGATATGACCGAGCGGATATGCCTGTGAATGAAGCACCATCTTCGGTTCACCGGTTGTCCCGGATGAAAAGAAGATCACCATCGGATCCGTTGCCTTAGTCTTTCTCATCCCCTTCAGGTTGATAATCCGTGATGAGACCGGTGCAGGATAGGTCAGTTCACGCGGGTATGATAGCCAGCCGTCAAGTGCACCATCCACCACCATCTTTGTCTCGAGTGTCGGGCAGATACCGGCAATCTCGTCAACCTTATGGGCGTTCTCCATATCGGTGATGACCATCTTTGCTTCGGAGGTATTGATCCGGTATGCCAGATCCTTCGGGGTCAGCATGGTCGGAGCCGGAATGTATACTGCCCCGATCTTGATGAGAGCGACCACCATGAACCACCACTCAGGCACCCGATGGAGCATGATGAGGACCCGGTCTCCCTTCCCGATCTTGTACTTGATCATCATGTTGACGATCTCGTTAGACCTGCGGGAGATGTCGCGGAATGTAAAGAACTTCTCTTCTCCCTCCTGGTTGGTCCAGACCATTGCTATCTTGTTCCGGTCCTTTTTTGCCCAGGCATCGACGACATCAAACCCGAAGTTAAAATACTCCGGAACCTCAATCCGGAAATTCCGGTAGGTTTCGTCATAGTTCTGCATATTATGCCGGTGCGGTGCCGGGGAGTCATCAATCACCGGGCTTGAATTCCCACACGGATATATGCCATACCCGGAGAGCTTTCGAAGCTGTCGGGTACATGCCTCATTAATCCAGTCAGAACGGGAAACCTGCCTGACAACACATTCCTGATCAACCCGCCGGGTCAGATCATCATCCATGGTAATAGAGAACCGAACCATCTGTACTAATCTGGTGCACCAGATTGTAAAAGAGTTGTGAATGGGTGAACCAGTATTTATAGGAACTTCTGCAGGTACCTGAGCTCCCGGATATCAGGTGCCGGTTGTATTCCCTTCACGCACCATGGTGATGGCTTTCTTCGGGCATTCAGCTGCACAGATACCGCAGCCCTTACAGAATACCAGATCTATCTCATAATCGTCGTTAATGACCCCGTCAGGACAGTACATGGCACACATCCCGCATGCATTACATTTCTCCCTGTCGACAACCGGCCTGAAGACCCTCCAGGTTCCGGTATTGCCACAAGCACCCTCACGAGGCCGGGATATAGCAAGTCGCTCCCTCTTCTCCATGTTAGACCAGCTCCTCATACGCCATCAGGGCAGCTTTCAGGTTCCGTTCATCCGAGAACATCTCTTTGATTGCAGCAGCAGCAGACTCCCTGGAAAACAGACCCATCTTCGCAAGGGCACCGATAACCGGTGTGTTCAGGATGGGACTTCCCGCAACAACCAGGTTTGTCTTCAGAGCAATTCCAGTCAGATCCACATGCTGAACCTGATACCCTTCTGCCTTCTTTGGAATGTCAGGTGCATTTATCAGGACTTTTCCATCAGGTTTCAGACCTTCAAACACATTGACCAGGTCGAGAATGGAAGGATCAAGAACCACGATTAAGTCAGGATTATGGATCTGCGAATACACCTTGATTGGCTTGTCATCTATCCTGATAAATGAGATAATCGGAGCCCCACGCCGCTCTGCACCATAAAAAGGGGCTGCGGTCGCATACTTCCCGTCCCTGAACGAAGCAAGTGCTATCAGCTTTGCAGCGGTGACACCACCCTGACCACCACGGGAATGAAGCCGTATCTCATACATCAGGCATCAACTCCAAACCAGAACTCTTCCCCGATACGCCGGTCTCTGACAAAGCCTGCAATATCATGATAGGTTACTTCCTGCCCGCCAAGACCCGCGATAACATTATAGCACTCCTTTCCGGTCTTTGCACGGATAGAGGTCGCCAGAATTCCTCCAAACCCGAATGAATAGTTCCGGTCAATAACAACCAGTTCGCGGTTACCAAGGTTCAGTTCAGGGAAGGGACGGATCCACCTGACCCGCATGGACCCTGCCTTTACCCCTTCATTCCGAAGAATATCCACAGCTACTTCTGCTTCCTTCCCCAGCGTCCCCATTGCCAGGATGAGAACATCTGCATCCTCGCACCGGTACTCCTCGGTCCAGGAGTACTTCCGCCCGAAGGTCTGTGCGAATGCCTCTTCGGTCTCTTTGATCACCTGAACAGAATCCCGCATGGAGCGTTCGATATCATACCTGATCCTGAAGTAATCTGCAGACGAGGTCATACATCCGTATCCTGCAGGCGCATCAGTCTGTATTGCATGATCAAGAACCAGTGGCGGTATGAAATCCCCGGCCGGACTCTCCTCAAGCTGCTGTGAGATGTGAGAAAGGGCGAATCCGTCAAGATTGATCATAACCGGCAGGTAGACTCTTCGATCCTCGGCGATGCGGAATGCCATAAGGGTTGCATCATACGCCTCCTGAACCGTTGAGACATATACCTGCAACCATCCGGTATCCCGTGCCTGGAGAGCATCCGTATGTTCAGCCCAGACATTCCAGCCAGGCCCGAGTGCCCGGTTCACATTTGCCATGACGATCGGAAGCCTGGCACCTGCTGCCCAGTTGACCATCTCATGCATGTATAAAAGCCCGTGAGAACTAGTGGCAGTAAATGTCCGGACCCCGGTGATGCTTGCACCAATACAGGCTGCCATCGCCGAGTGTTCGCTCTCAACCGGAATATATTTAGATTTGAGACTTCCGTTTGTCACATAGTTGGCAATCTGCTCAACAATCTCAGTCTGGGGAGTAATCGGGTATGCTGCCACAACTGCAGGATTTGCCTGCCTGACTGCTGCAGCGACCGCATTGTTCCCGGTGGATACCGTCAGCATGTTCCCTCCGCCTCTGCCTTCAAATGACGCAGGTTGCGTTCAATCTCTCCGCGAATCACCCTGATAGTATCTTCAGTAATACTGGAGAAACGCCCCTGCATCTTCAGATAGTCCTCCAGTGGTGCCGGCTTTATCATGGCAGCCTTTGTAGGCCCGCTCAGGGTCAGAGAATCATACTCCCGTTCATACATAGCCCATATACCGGTTTTTACTGCCATCTTTCCGACTTCAATCGTCTGTGATGCATCATACCGCCAGCCTGGAGGACAGGGGGCAAGAATATGCATGAACTTAGGGCCCTTGATCGACAGCGCCTTCTCCACTTTTTTCACCAGATCCTGGGGGTAGGCACTGCATGCAGTTGCCATATAGGGCAGATGATGTGCGGCAATAATCCGGTCAAGATCCTTTTTCACATGAGTTTTACCACCCGGAGTCGTAGTTGTCCGTGCCCCGAGGGGAGTGGATCCTGACCGCTGCATGCCGGTGTTTCCGTATGCCTCGTTGTCATAGCAGATATAGAGGAAGTTGGTACCACGCTCAAGTGCTCCGGATAAGGCCTGAATACCGATATCTACCGTACCTCCATCACCGGCATAGGCGATGACATTCGTGTTTTTCCCCATGGATTCGAATGCTGCAGCCATTCCTGATGCAACCGCCGCAGCCGCAGCAAACGCCACATTATACACCGGAATATTAAACGATGTATTCGGCCAGACCCCCTGCAGAACACTGGTGCAACAGGCAGGAACTACCAGAACAGTATCTGGTCCGGCCGCCTTGAGCACGTGTCTGAGAATGAGGGACGAGCTGCACCCTGCACAGGCAGAAGTACATTTCCATATATATTCGCTCGCAGAAGTCCCTGACATGACAATCTGTACCCGTTTGTATGCAATGATAAATAATGATAGTTTTATTGACAGGGTCATTCCCTGACGTGAAAAACCACCGGTTATGCACAAAAAAATCTGCGACAGTGCTCAGGCCGGTATGAATAAATGGTGCAGCAGAACCCCTCGTTCTCCAGGGGTCTCAGGAAAGGGCATGAATCAGGATACCGGCTCATCGACTCACAATCACGAAACCTCACCAGATCATCTCCCCCGATTCGTGCAAAAAACCGCTCCTTTGTCAGGGTGAAATAGCAGAAATGTTGTGACTCGCCGATACTCCGCTCGATGACCATATACCGTCTCATATGCAGGCAGCATCTTCCACACTGATTACAGGGCTCAGCCATTTGCCACCTCATGCTCAGAATAGGCGTTAATAGCCTCAAGGAAAGGCTGCCCGTACTGCATGAGCCGCCGTTCCCCGACCCCGTATATCGTCCTTAAATCCTCCGGACACCTCGGCCTTGCTTTTGCCATCTCACGCAATGTCCGGTTTGGAAAGATCCGGAAAGGGGGCATGTCCAGTTCATCGGCAATGGTCTTTCTCACATCCCGCAAAATCTCATACAGGTTGTTCTCTGCCGGTGATCCCTGACCTTCATATGACTCACCGGGTAATGCAGACTGAAATTCCGGCTCTCCAATCCTGACCGGTATCTTTCCGGCAAGGGCGTCCTTTGTACGGGGGTTCTTTCTCACCACCGGATACCGTGACCCGTACCTGGAGAGGTACCCGCAGGAGATAAGCTCCCTGATCCAGTAGACCCACAACCCTCTCCGGTGGGGGTGCCCGGACCCGAAACAGGCAAGGGTATCATGGCCCCGGGCGATGATCTTCTCGTCTGCGGTTCCGGAGATGATATCTGCGATATAGGAGACCCCATAATCATCTTTGAGTTCATCAATACAGGCTGCAATGACCGCGAGGACATCTCTTCCGTCCATGGTCTTCCGCCCTGACTGGCATGAATCACAGTTACCGCATGATGGCCGATCCCATGATTCACCAAAATATGTCAGGAGAACGGCACGCCTGCAGGCACGTGACTCACAATACCCGACCATCTCATGCAGCTTCCGGAGACTGACCTGTCGTTCGGTTCCTTCTGCCATCTGTTCAATCAGGTACTCAATCTTGCGAAAATCCCCTCGTGAATAGAGGAGCAGACATTCTGCAGGATCGCCATCCCTCCCGGCCCGTCCTGTCTCCTGGTAATAATGCTCAAGATTTTTCGGGAGGTCATAATGCACCACGAACCTGACATCAGGCTTGTTAATCCCCATCCCAAATGCAACCGTCGCAACAATAATCCGAACCTCATCCCTGAGAAACCGGTCCTGGGTCTCATGTCTGACCGACTTTGGCAGATCGGCATGGTAGGGAAGGGCGGAGAACCCGTTTTTCTGCAGTACTCTGGCAAGATCAGTAACCTGCCGTTTTGAAAAGCAGTATACAATCCCGGATTCATTCTGATGACTCTTCAGGAACTGAACCAGTTGCTGCTCACCGTCTTCCTTCTTTACAATCCGGTAGATGAGGTTTTCACGATTGAATGAACCGACAAAAACCGCAGGGTTATGAAGGCTGAGCTCACTGATGATATCACTCCTGACCGATGGTGTAGCGGTTGCCGTCAGTGCAATAATCGGAACATCGGCAAAGGTTCTTCTGATAATTGAGAGCTTCCGGTATTCAGGCCTGAACTCATGCCCCCACTGGGAGATGCAGTGGGCTTCGTCAATGGCAAAAAGGCTGATCCTGGTGGATTTTAAAAACTCAATAAATGACGGCTGTACCAGACGTTCCGGAGAGATATACAGAAGCTTGAGTGAGCCATCAAGGATAGATCCTTCAATGCTCCGTTTATCCTTCACATCCTGGGTACTGTTCAGAAATGCGGCTGGAATCCCCGACTCTGCCAGACAGTCCACCTGATCTTTCATAAGAGCAATCAGGGGTGATATGACAATCCCGACCCCGTCCCTGATAAGAGCCGGTATCTGGTAACAGAGTGACTTTCCCCCGCCGGTTGCGATCACCGCAAGCACATCCCTCCCTTCAAGCACATGGGTGATGATCTCCTTCTGTCCTGGCCGATATGTTCGGTACCCAAACCACCTGTGCAGGACATCTTCCGGAAGAGGACCTTTCATTTGCATACAGGTTATATCGGATAAAAGAAAACTGCATCTTCTCAGGCCCCGGATGAGGGACTCATTTCAGAAAAAAATTCATAAAATGAGCGAAAGATTCATGAGTATACATCCTGAAATGATGACTTACTCAGAAGTGCCGGCATGAGTGAGGAGGTGCCGGGGATAAGAGGATAAAAAATGGGCACATTTCTTGTTGACTATCAGAATCAGGACACAGTTTCAGATACCGAACCCGTGATTACACAAAAATCAATACAGGCCGCCAGGACCGCGACGAAAGGGAGTGGAAACCTTCAGGTTGTAGAATTCATTCTGGGAAATGAACTCTTCGCCATAGACCTGTTTGACACGCGGGAAGTCATCAATACAACCGAAATTACCCCTCTTCCAAACACTCCCTCATTTATCAAGGGGATCATTGACTTACGGGGGATAATAACCACCATCATCGATCTCAAAGATATGATGCATATAACCAGGGAGGCGGACGGAAAGAAGAGGTCACGTATCATCGTCCTTGATGCCGGTGTATCAGAGAAGATGATCGGGGTGCTGGTTGATGATGTATTGGCGGTCTCGACCTATACTCAGGATGAAATCGACCAGGACACCCATGCCTCAAAAAGGAGTGACCGGGACATCCTGGGTATTATCAAGAAAAAAGTCCGAACTGCTGATCATGACAAAAATGAACTGATAATCTGGCTTGATATCAGGACCATGATCGACAAGGTCAAGCAGGATCTCTAACCCTCCCGGCCGGGTAAAAGAAGCGAGTAAACCGTCCCTAAAAGATGCAGTTCTTCTGACTGGCGGGCAATTCTTTTTACTTTCAGCCCCGGAGCCGGGATCTCATGCCAGTCAAGATCTGCCTGCACATCCCAGAGGATGAGACCTTCCGGTGGTGCAGGTTTTACCTTATTTTTACATTCCCCTTTAAGATACTGCGTGAGATCCCTGATGGCCATCTCCCCTTCAGATACCTGATATAAGGATCCGGCCATGCATCTGACCATGTGCCATAAAAAACTCTGTGCCGTGACTTCAAGCCGGCATCCGTTCTCATCAGATATTACTTCAATCCGGTCAATCGTCTTTACCGGGCTTTTCCCCGGCTCTATCCGTGCAAAGCAACGAAAATCATGTGTCCCCAAAAACAAACCGGCAGCATCTCTCATGGCGTTGATGTCTGACGGAGGCCTGCTAAAATAATACCGGTAGGTACGGATTATGACATCATACCGGGGGTAAAATGATTCTGGCGCATAAGCCCAGGCAGACACCCAGATATCAGGAGGTAATTGTCCGTTCAGAGCCCGAACCGCGAGATCAGGATTATGGGTTGAGAGCGCAAGAATCTGGCATTTTGCATGGACACCGCGATCGGTCCTGCCTGAAAGGGCAAGCCTTGATTCCTGACGGCTGGTAATTATCCCTGCCCGTAAACAGGCAGCCTCTATCTCTCCTTCCACCGTCCGCTGATCCGGCTGGTACTGTGATCCAAAAAAAGAGGTCCCGATATACCCGATCCGAAAGGCCAGTCTTACCTGTGAAGTCTTCCCCGGATCTTCCGCCATGAGTTTCGCAATGACTGTTTGGTATAAATCCTGACCGGTGTTTTTCTCCCGGCAGGTTTTGTCTTTCCTTCTTGTATGGCGTTCAATACAGACCCGATGTTCCTATCAGCATCGATCAGGGTCCGTCCATACCCGATAAACCGGGCATTATGGGCATCACTCCCGGCAACAGCGGGCTTTCCCATCGTCCTGGCAAGACGCATCGCCCGATGGTTTGCATGAGGGATGACATACCGGCTGTTATACACCTCAATAGCATCAGCGGCACCAAATGCCTCGGCACACTTCAGTGCGGCGCCATGCCGGTACCGGTGGAACGGGTGAGGAAGAATGGTAATCCCACCAGCCTGTCTCACTTCCTGTATGGTATCGAGAATCGGAAATCCGGGAAGGGGAGCTTTTTCAACACCGAGTGCGATCAGGTGTCCTTCCCTTGTTGAAACCTCCACACCGGGTATTATCAGGATATCGGCAGATATCTCACAGGCTATCCGGTACCCGTCCATCGTATCGTGATCTGTTATTGCTATAACATCCATCCCTGCCGTGACAGCAGCTGCAATCACCTGTGCGACCGTGCTCTCTCCGTCCTTTGAACAGGAAGTATGGATATGGAGATCGGCTTTGAGCATCCCTGACTACATTATTTTTTTATCTTCCCGGTATTAAGGAAAGGGTGATGAGGATCCTGCTGCCAACCGGAAAAGTTACGTATACCATCGTTCAGGAAGCTGCAAAAGGCTTTGACGCGGATGTGGTGGTGACCGGTGAACTCGCTTCATTTCTGACTCCTGGTCAGGTACGCTCCCTTCTCAGCTCAGATGCATCCTATGATCTCGTCCTGGTGTCCGGGATGTGTACGGCATCATTTGCAGATGTGGAACAGGAGACCGGCATTCCAATTTACCGGGGACCTCGTCATGCAGCTGATATCGGCCTTGTGCTCCCGCTGATTGGAAAGATTGAACTCTCCAGGGACATTCCTGCCGATGAATTCCTGTCAGGTGAACGGAGAAAAGAGGCATTAGCCAGGATATCACGAAAGGAAGCAGAGAGGGAGCCGGCATTTGCTCTGAGGGGGGTAAAGATCGGCGGTGGGACCAGGATAAAAGTACTGGCAGAGATCATGGACGCCCATAGAACCCCCGATTTACGCACAAAGGTTCTGAAATTTTTTGAAGAGGGGGCAGATATCGTGGATCTCGGATTCGGGTTTGATGCAACACCGGACGATGTTCGCGCAGTATTCCGCCTGCTTGAGGGTATCGAAGGGCCGCTTGCTGTCGACACACAGGACCCGGCACTTATCGAAGCCTCACTCAACCGGGCCGATCTCATCCTTTCCCTGCAGGAAGAGAACATCCCCCGTATTGGAGAGAAAGTTGCAGAGGCAGGATGCGGAGCTGTTATCGTGCCCGGCGAGGCAGGACTCCTCTCAAACATCCGGCTGGCAGAAGCATCCGGGATCACCAGAGTAATAGCCGATCCGGTTCTACAGCCCTGTGGTTCAGGACTGGTGCAGTCGCTTGCCGGTTTTACCAAACCAGGGTGTCCCCTCTTTTTTGGTGCGGGAAATGTTATCGAACTCTGTGATGCAGACTCGGTCGGTATGTGTGCCCTTCTTGCCGGTATGGCCTATGAAACCGGTGCATCGCTGATATTCTGCAGTGAGCACAGCGACAAGACAACCGGATGTATCGCAGAAATGCGGATCGCAACCGATATGATGGCTCTCATGGACGGACGGCCGTACCCGAAGGATCTTGGTATTGACCTGTTTCGGATAAAGGAAAAGAGAAGGCGAAGGGAACCGCCACTTGAATATACAGAGATGATTCAGGCCAGTCCGATGCCACGGGAGATAACCTATGATCCCCGGGGAAATTACCGGATTGGTATCGAGGACGGATATATTGTTGCAGTCCGAAATGGAAAGGCAATAAAAGGTACCAAATGGCAGGATGTATTATTCACCATTCTTCAGACAGACGGAGTATCGCTCTTTGACCATGCCGGGTACCTCGGTGCCGAGCTGTTCAAGGCAGAACTTGCAATCAGGTTCCAAAGAAGTTTTGAACAGGACGGGCCGTTCTGAACACAATAGCCTTGTATCATCAGAACCGATGAATAGGAAGGATCATTGAGAGGCTACAGTGTAAATGGAATATTTCAATACCATAAGAAATTTTTTCCAAAGGATTTTACCCTATATCAGACGGAAAGGCCGCATTAAAACAGCGAATATCTTCGCAATCAAAAGGATCCAGCTGGATCTCCTCCTTGCAATGGGCCGGGGATCACATCCCCGTGAATTTGCTGCACTCCTGTCAGCAGAATCCGGAATTATTTCTGACATCTATCAGATACCAGGGTCTATCGGGGGAGAGGCAAGTGCCCAGGTTCCGTTTGAGATGGTCCCCTTGAACCTGAATATCGTCGGAAGCGCCCATAGCCACCCGAACGGGGTATTACGCCCATCAGATGCAGATATTCGCTTCTTCTCGGTCAGTGGCAGCCGTCATATCATCGTCGGAGACCCGTATGGCCCGGATGACTGGCGGTGTTTTTACCCGGACGGAACTCCTGTCACCCTTGAGGTGGTGCCATGATCCGGGTTGTTGCAACCGGAACCTTTGACATCCTCCATCCCGGACATCTCTGGTACCTTGAGGAATCAGCAAAACTTGGCGATGAACTCTATGTGATCGTTGCCCGTGATGCAAATATCCGCCATAAACCAAGGCCGGTCATACCAGAAGAGCAGCGATTGGTGATGGTAGCAGCCTTAAAACCGGTCACCCATGCCGTGTTAGGGGATCTTGAAGATATGTTCCGTCCAATCCGTGAAATTAAACCAGATATCATCACCCTTGGCTGTAATCAGCACTTTGACCCAGAAACTCTGCAAAAGGCACTGGAAAAACAGAACATCAGGGCACAGGTTGTCAGGATATCAGAACATTCCAGTTCTCCTTTTACCAGTTCCCGGGACATTGTTAGAAAGATTGCTGAGCTGACGCATCAAAGGAGCCAGACCCGGGAGACAAAAGAGCAAAGAGAGTGTGGTGCCGTATGATCCCCCTGCTCGCATACCGGGATAATTCATGTGATCCCAGAAAATGCACGATGAAAAAACTTGAGCGTGCCGGGATGGTCAGACTCTTCTCCCGTCTTTCAGCCATTCCACGGACCAGCCTTATCCTTGACCCGACGGCAGAACAGGCCCTCTCACCGGCCGACCGGGAAAAAACACGTACCATCACCGCTCTTGACTGTTCATGGGAGGTACTTGACACAGATCAGGTCCGTTCATGGAGATTTAAACGAGCCCTGCCATATCTGCTTGCTGCTAATCCGGTGAATTTCGGAAGGCCCTTTCGTCTCACCTCAATAGAGGCCATGGCTGCAGCACTGGTCATTCTGGGAGAGAAAAGTCAGGCAGAGGAGATTCTGGCAAAGGTCAGCTGGGGTATCAGATTTTTACAACTGAACGAGGAACCGTTGGCTGCATATGCAGGAGCACAGGATAGTCAGGAGATCATCGCTATTCAGGGAGAATTCCTCTGACAGAATTTATCTACTGTGAAAATACCATACAAATGAGGAACTGATGGGGATTAGGGATTGGATAGGGGGACAGGACGGGAGCCCGGCAACGCCATACTGTCAGAAAGGAGAGACACAACTTGTAAAGGAGAAGTATGAAGCGGCGGTTCAGACATTTAACCGGGGCATTGAACTGGACCGGAGCCATCCCGGATGCTGGGTCGGGATGGGAAAAGCATTTCTCGGTCTGGGCAGGTATGACCGTGCGGATGACTGCTTTATCCGTGCCCTGGATATCGATCCGGAAAATCCTGAAGCCCTGACCATGCGGGCATCTGTCCTCCGTCTCATCGCCCTTCAGAACCAGGATCCCATGCGGTGCCTGGAAGCAGTCGAGATATGCAACAAGACCCTGAAGATCCATCCTGAGTACGGGCCGGCCCTCCATGAGAAAGGGATGGCACTCTGGACCCTGGGAAAACGCGACGAAGCAATGAGCCTGTTTGAGCAGGCGAAAAAGATACATGCATCGTACCAGTACCCCTGGGATCTGAAAGGGCGGTACCTGTTCGAAAAGAGGCAGTACCATGAGGCAATCGAGGCATATGAAGAGGCATTAGAGAAAAAACCCCAGGACCCGGATCTCCTTTTTTCCATGGGCCGGGCTCTCATGAAGATCGGGGGGTATCATTCCGCCATCCAGTTCTTTAAGAAATGCCTCAAGATTCGTCCTGATTACACCGCTGCATGGCTGCTCCTTGGCAACTCCTACAAGGTCTTAAACCAGTTTGATGAGGCGATAGATGCCTACGAAGAAGCAATGGAACTGGATCCGGGCAGCACCAAATATCGCAAGTATATAGCAGATGTCTACCTCGTCATGGGAAAAGAGGCCCTGTATAAGGAAGGAAAACCTCAGGAGGCCATTGAATACTTTGATAAGACCATCCGGATGATCGCAAACCACATAACCGCCTGGTTCTCAAAGGGAGTGGCCTATAAAAAACTCGGGGCATACCGGAATGCAACGGCATGTTTTCTCAAAGTGGTGGAGATGGATCCCCAGAACGGGCATGCCTACTATGAGATGGCCCAGATCCTTGAGAAGACCGGGAATAATGAAGAAGCGATCCGGTGCTACCTTGAGACGATCCGGTGTGATCCATCCCATACCGATGCCATGTATAAGGTAGGAAACCTGCTCATGGAAGGCGGGGATTATAAAAATGCCATAGCCTATTTTGACCGGGTTCTTGATAAGATTCCCGAGTCTTCAGTAGCCTGGTTTGCAAAAGGAAAAGCACTCCAAAGACGGGGACAACAAAAAGATGCTGACCGGTGTTTTGAACGGGCTTCAAAACTCGCCACACGGTAGATCAGATATCAAAACCAAGTTTATTCGGTGCAGGAACAACCTGAGGCCCGTTAAATTCCGGATTTCCATACAGATATTCAACGATCAGTTCGGCAAACCTCTTTGCATCTCCCGGGTCACGGGCGGTCACCAGCCGGTCCAGGAAGACAAACGGCTTGTCCTCAAACTTCACATCCATCTTCATCATCTCCCTGATAGGAGCTCCGGATATGACCGTTGCAGGACGCTTTTTTAATATCCCTGCCCGTGCCATAACCACCGGTGCTGTACTAATGGCCCCGATGACCTTGCGGTGAATCCGAAAGATCTTCACCAGTTCAAGAAGATCCGGGTTATTCCAGAAATGGGCCTGGGCTCCATGTCCCCCTAATATGGCAAGGGCGTCAAACTCATCCTCTCTGGTCAGGATGACCTCCTCAAAGCTTAAGGGTACATACACCCGGCCACCAAACGTACCCTTGGCCTGCCCTTTTTCCCGTGACACAAACTCGTATGGAATCTTGTTCTGATCAAAAACCGCCATGACCTGTGCCAGTTCCTTGTCATGGTACTGGGTTGGGGGGACTGCTATCAGGATTTTCATAGAAAAAAAGATCAGGTGCTGGATTCTGATGAACCGCCACTCAGGTAGTCAGCCATATCTGGTGTGATATATCCAAGTTCGCCCAGACCAAATGTTCCTTTCTCTACTTCACCAAACTTCGGGAAGTCAGGAAGCGTACTGTTGGTGTAATTCGGGATGATATCATCAAAGTATCCGATGGCTTTCTCAGCCTGATCATAATACTTCTTGGATTTCTCATAATTCTCCTCGCCATTTGAGACAGATGAGACATAGGTCCGGTCATTGATATATGACTCATAAAAGTCCCGGGCCTGTGAGATCAGGTAGAAGAATGCATCAATGTAATTCGCCTTTGTATAGAAGTCTTCTGCGACATTCATGCCAATGAGATCCATATACGTACTATCTGCCCATTCCAGTCCTTCACCAGTCAGGAAGCGATGACCCGGAGACATTTCTGTCTTGTCATTGGTTGGATCATCATCAGGGAGCCGTGCCCGATCAACATAATCCTCAAACCAGCGGATAGTTTTTGTCTTGAACTTCTCGGTCTGGTCATCAGCAGATGGGTCAGGAGCCTTCTGGGTCATCGGAATGGCAATATCCAAACCTTCAAGGGTATCGCCCTGCTGCTCTGCTTTTTCTTCAGGCATTGGTTCCCCTGCCGGCGGGAGAGTGAACATGGTCATATTCGGATAGAGATCCTTGATCTTGTTCCAGAACTCGGCAGCGACCTGACGGTACTGATCTGCAACGGTATAATATTCAGATCCATCCGTTGTCTTTGAGACGGATTTTAAATATGCATGGTAATCAGTATAGGTCTCTCCCGCCTTGGAGGTATAGTAGAGATATGCCGCGATGTTATGTGCATTGGGGTAGAGATCCGGACTGACATTCTCCATGATCAGCCGATAATAGGCGTCAGTCACCTCACTCAACTTTGCCCCGGTCGGGACAGAAGAGTTCGATATCTTTCCGATGATCTTTTCAGCCTCACTCGTGAATGCTTCGTCATTATAGGGGTTCGCATCAGAAGGGGCCTTCATACTCAGGGGCATCAATTCAAATGTGGGTGCAAATCCGGCGCTACAGATGGATACACAGAGCACCAGTGCAGCGATGCCGGTCAATATAAGATATACGCTGCGTTTCATACCCTCAGTCATCATATAGGCAACTCAAAAAGGTTTCCTATTGTGATGGGAAGGACTGGTTGTGCTAGTTGCGCCTGACAACAGATATAGCCATACCAGTCTAACCATCAGAGATACAAGGTGGGCTCTGTGGCTGACGAAAAACAGGTTGAAGCAATAAAGGGAGGTGTCGCTTCATGGAATCAGTGGAAGGCAGAAAATCCAAGGAAAAGACCGGATCTGAGAGGTGCTCATCTGACAGGCCTCTCCCTAGATGGGATCAACCTGAACGGGGCACGATTATCTGAAACCGACTTTGAATTTTCCAGCTTAAGAAAAGCGAATTTTGCCGGGGCAGACCTCACCAGGGCAAACCTTTCCAATACTGACCTGACCGACGCGATATTCCTGAATGCAAATCTGCAAGGTGCCCGACTTACCGGGGCAACGGTCACCAGGGCAGATTTCCGGGGCGCAAATGTTGCCGGGGCAGATCTCAGGCAGATAAAGCGCGGGCTCTGATCAGGAGACGATAGAATATAGGGTGGTCCGTTCTGCAAGGACCCTGCCCAGGTCTGCACACATATGCTCCATCTCTTTTGGATCCAGGTATTCACTCATCCCGCCTCCCGCTTCCCCGGTGACATCATCTAAGTACATCGTCCCGGCCAGGTCATCCGCACCGGCCAGTAATGCCATCTGTGTCATTTTCACCCCCAGTTTCGGCCATGAGACCTGGATATGGTCAAAGTTGTCCAGAAAGAGCCGGCAGACCGCGGTGGTCACCAGATCATCCCGTCCGGTCGGCCCATACTGTACCAGACCTTTCTCATACAGGGGCGTCTTCTGATGGATGTACGTAAGAAGGACCATCTCGGTAAATCCACCGGTATCATCCTGAATCGTCCTGATACGGTCCAGGTGTTCTGCACGATCCCGGGGAGTCTCCGTAGATCCATACATAATGGTTGCCGTTGACCGAAGACCGCGGCCGTGTGCTTCCCGTGTTATCCGCTCCCACACATCGGTCTTAACTTTCGCCGGACATATCGTCTTTCTGACATCATCAACCAGAATCTCGGCAGCGGTCCCCTGAAGAGTGCCAAGACCCCCCTTCATAAGACGGTCAATAACATCTGATGTCGGAAGATTCTCCTTTCGTGCGACAAAATCCACCTCATCAGGGGAGAACGCATGAATATGCACCGATGGATAGACCTCATGGACCCATCTCATGAACTGCAAGTACGTCTCCAGAGTAAAATCAGGATGCACCCCGGAGAGAAAACAGATCTCAGAGACTTTCCGCTCTTTTGCCGCCCGTACCTGCTCCTTTACTTCACTCTCGCCAAACAGGTATGCCCCCGGGCTGTTTTTTGTCCGGCCAAACCCGCAGAATCCACAGAGGTTCTTACAGATATTGGTGATATGAATGTTCTGGTTTCTGACAAAGGTCACCCGGTTACCGTTTTTTTGCCTGCAGAGCTCATCTGCTGCACGAAAGAGATCAAACACCTCCGGGCCCGTGACTGAAAACAGGAATGTTGCCTCATCCGGAGTGAGACGATGACCGGCAAGGGTGTCAGATAAGAGGGTCTGCAGATGCATGGATCAGACCTTCCTGCCCGATTTCATCTCCTCCTCCCGCTTAGCCCGGTTTCGGAGATAGAGTTCATGAAGGACCATGATTACAACCACGATGATGATAACCGGAACAATATTGAGGGGAAGGTATCCGACCAGGGGAACCTGATACATGGCTTTCCCGATGATCCACTCCTTCTTAACCGGTTCGATGGGTCCTCCCAGGTTCCGGTAATTTGACCATCCGACCTGATCGATCACCGGGTTATTATCACCTTTGGTAATATATCCTGCATGAGGAGCGGTATACGTCCCTGTTCTCTGGCCAGCAGTAACGACGATCTCCTCGCCCGCTTCTACCCAGAACATGGCACGGTGGATGATGGGATGGAGCTCGGTATTGCCATTCGGGCGGTAAATGATGACATCGCCGGGCATCCCGAACTTCTCATATCCAGAACTATTCCCCTCTTCCATGCTTTGCAGAGAACCGTACCGGTCCCCGGCGACCACCAGAACCAGATCCCCGACATTCATATGTGGGACCATGCTCTCTGACTCGATGGTCACAATCGCCGGCCAGGTTCCACAGATGATGAGCAGTACGGCAACCACTGCCCCGACGGTTACCAGAACTGATGCAATCTCCCTGACCGCTGACGGTATCTGCTCCTCGCTCTTCCAGAACCTGATAATTTTATCCTGTATTGATTTCTTGGCCTTTTGATCTGCCATGATGTCTGTATATGGTTTTTGAGCTGGCCTCTTAAGGGTTCACTTCACCGGTCAAAGTCATGCCATCAGGTCTCGCCCGTGTGTATGTATATTTCCCTCCATGCTGAAGGTACTAGTGCAGAATGCTTGACAGCTCCGTTATCGTGGAACGGTTTCTGGATACAAAACTTCAGGTCCATCCTGATGTGGTCAGATATATCTGTGAAAAGAAGGATGAGCGGCTGATTGACCAGATCATATCCGGCGTTCCTGATGACTGCCTGGTTGTCTCCTTAAAGCATATTCCCGGCATTATCCCGGCCCGTGACGGGATCCGGTTCCTCTCTGATGCAGAGGTGGATATCATCTCCGGACGGATGGGTTCTGCACGGCCGGTTGCAAAAGTTGAGGATTATATCGCATATTTTGCTGACCGGTACAGCCGGCTCTCAGGTATGATCCGGGGGCGGTGCAACCCGGTTCCGATTGAAGCCCTCAAACGCAACACCCGGTATAAGCAGGAGGAGTTCTCGGTCTGCGGGATGGTCATGGATGTCAGGAGCACCGGAAACGGGCACCGGATGGTGGAACTGGAGGACCCGACCGGTTCGGTGAATGTGTTATTTCATAAGGACCGTCCGGACTTTGCAGAAGCGGAACGGATCGTCCCTGATGAGGTCATCGGGGTCAGGGGGTCACTCTCAAATGAGGGAAATCTCATCTTTGCAGATCAGATCTTCAGACCTGACATCCCGTTCTCCCATGCCCCCTACACCAGTGACCGGAAAGGTGCGGCAGTTCTCATTTCTGACATCCATGTGGGGAGTGATACATTTCTTGAGGACGCATGGAACCGGTTTGCAGACTGGCTCAGTGACAGTGAAGTCTCCTACCTGTTGGTCGCAGGAGATCTTGTAGATGGTATTGGTATATACCCTGACCAGGACAAGGAGCTGGTTATCACCAATATTTATGAGCAGTACGATGTTCTGGGAGAGATGTTAACCGATCTGCCCTCCCACATCAGGATTATTCTCTCTCCTGGGAACCATGATGTGGTCAGGGGTGCAGAGCCTCAGCCGGCCATCCCTGAAAAGTTCAGAAGTGCATACCCGTCTTCATGTACCTTTGTTGAAAATCCGGCTCTGGTGAACCTGCAGGGAGTTCGGTTTCTCATGTACCATGGCCGGTCATTTGATGATCTCATCGGCCTGATGCCGGGGGCAAGTTATGAAAAGGCACATGAGATCATCCCAGAGATGCTGAAGAGAAGGCATCTTGCCCCCTGTTATGGGCGACGGACCCCGATTGCCGCAGATACCGTTGACCGGCTCATCATCGATCCCATCCCTGAAGTGGTACATACCGGTCATGTCCATATCTATGGGATCAGCAGGTACCGAAATGTCCTTGGAATAAACTCAGGGACCTGGCAGAGTCAGACCGCATTCCAGAAGCAGATGAACATCCAGCCGACACCTGCAGTCGCAATCGCACTGGACCTGAAGACATTACAACCGCGACTGTTCGATTTTATGAATGGCTCTCCTGAACCACTCGTTTTATAATCGGGGGACGATAAGCCTCCTGTTCCTGCCTGATGTACCACGACAGCAGGATATCATCAATCTCCTGCTCCCAGGAGATGAGATCCGAATCGCCGGGCATTAATCGGAGTGCAGCCCGTATCGCCTTTCCCGCTTCAGCATACCGCTTCAGATCCATCAGAACACGGGCATACTCCTTCTGCCCCTCCCCAAAGGCAGGATCTATCCGGACTGCCCGTTGGTATACGTCCTGGGCATCGGCTGTTCTTCCGGATTTATATAGGATCATCCCCAGGTGTGCCAGAACCTCTGCATCATCGGGCATGAGGGCGTGTGCCTTTCTGCAGGCTTTTTCTGCATCAGCATACCTCCCCTCTGCAGCAAGAATAGTGCCCCAGGTATCAAGAAAGGGACCATACCCCGGAACCTGCGTAATCACCGGTTCCATGATCCGTCGTGCATCAGCTGGTGATCCGGCCATACAGAGCACATATGCCCGGGCATTATCAAGTTTCAGATCATCGGGGTACTGGACCTGAAGGCTGACAATATGGTTCAGGGCAGCATCAAGGTTCTGCATCCTGGTATAGAGAAAGGCAAGAAGGAGGCTGCTGTCATATCCTCTGACCTCCGGAGGTATACTTAAGAGGACAGATTCCGCTCTCTCATAATCTCCCCGGTTTATAAGACCCAGGGCCAGTTTCCGGTAGAGCAGGTCCTGGTGTTCCATCAGAGTACTGGCATTGATATCAGGAAAGGTCCCGTTCTCGAACTGATCAAGCACCAGGATCGGATCCCGGGCCAGGATCCCAGTAATATTCTCCTCCGCATTAAAAAGACCGGTTGCCGCGACTCCCGGTGTACTCCAGAGCAAGGCCAGAAGGATGATGAGAATATATAAAGGGCTCATGATCAGCGATGAAGGATCTATCAATTATACCGCGATTTTCTGACTGGATGGATGGCTCCTGGTTCGGATATATAAATGCCCCGGTGCCAATTCGTATCGTTATTTACGTATAATCATCGAATGATAACAGATCACCGTCTCAATTCACAGTTTCGACTGGACGTGATACGAATGGATATGTTATATATTGTACCGGTTTGTGCCCTTATCGGGCTTATCTTTGCTGGTCTCAGCTATGCCCGGATGAAGAAGGAATCTCCGGGTGATGAACTGATGCAGAAGATAGCCGCAGCCATTCATCTTGGTGCAATGACCTACCTCAAACGGCAGTATACTGCCATTGCGGTATTTGTCGTTGTATTGGCGGTTATTCTTACGCTTGTAATCAACCCCTTGACTGCTATCTGTTTCGTAGTCGGTGCTGGTCTTTCTGCACTTGCAGGATTTATCGGTATGTACTCCGCAACAAAGGCAAATGTCAGGACGGCAAATGCAGCACGGCAGGGAATGGCATCGGCCTTTAAGGTCTCCTTCTCTGCAGGTATGGTCATGGGTCTGACCGTGGTCGGCCTTGGTATGCTCGGTCTTTCCCTGATGTTCTTTGTGCTGACCGGAATCACCGGAGCCGCTGATCATGACACTATCAGTATCCTGTCCGGATTCTCCCTTGGTGCATCATCAATTGCTCTGTTTGCCCGTGTCGGTGGCGGTATCTTTACGAAGGCAGCCGATGTTGGTGCAGACCTTGTCGGTAAGGTTGAGGCAGGTATCCCTGAGGATGATCCCCGTAATCCGGCCGTTATCGCAGACAATGTTGGTGACAACGTCGGTGATATCGCCGGAATGGGTGCTGACCTCTATGAGTCATATGTTGGTGCAGTTATTGCAACGATGCTTATCGGGGCAACTGCCGGTATGGCAAGCCAGTTCCCGGGCGTTCCGACCATGAACCTGATCGCTCTTCCGATGATGATCGCCGCTCTTGGTATCATTGCATCCGTGATTGGGTCATTCTTTGTCCGGACCAACAAGAACGAGGCTCATGCAATTCACAAGGCATTCAACTCAGGAACCTTCGCTGGCCTTCTCCTGACCGTTGTTGCCGTATACGGCCTTGTTCAGGTCCTGGCTCCAGGGCAGCTTGGAATCCTCTATGCAACCGTTGCAGGTCTTGTCGGCGGGTTCCTCATCGGACTTGTGACTGAGTACTATACGTCCTATGATCACAAGCCCACCCGGTCCATTGTCAAGGCATCAGAGACCGGAGCTGCAACCGATATCATCGCTGGTATCGCTGTCGGTATGGAGTCTACCTTCATCCCGGTTATCATCGTCGCCGTTGCAATTCTGATTGCAAACTACTTTGGCGGAATTTATGGTGTGGCTCTTGCCGGTGTCGGTATGCTTGCAACCCTTGGTATCACCCTCTCAGTTGATGCATACGGACCGATTGCAGACAATGCCGGTGGTATTGCAGAGATGAGCCACCAGGGTCCCGGAGTTCGTGCCATCACCGATACCCTTGACTCTGTCGGAAACACAACCGCAGCAATCGGAAAGGGATTTGCAATCGGTGGTGCAGCTCTGACCGCCCTCGGTCTCTTTGCCGCATATACTCAGGCTGTCAAACTTGATATGGTCAACATGCTTGAACCGGTCGTCTTTGTCGGTATTCTTGTCGGTGCCATGCTCCCGTTCCTGTTCTCCTCCTTTGCCATGAAGGCCGTCGGAAGGGCAGCAGGGTTTATCGTGGAGGAAGTCCGCCGCCAGTTCAAGGAGATTCCAGGACTTATGGAAGGAAAGACTGATCCTGACTATGCATCCTGTATCACCATCTCTACAAACGCAGCACTTCGTGAGATGATTCTTCCGGGTATGATGGCGATCGCCGCACCAATTATCGTCGGTGTCGGACTTGGTTCCCATGCTCTTGCAGGACTTCTTGTCGGTTCCATATCTGCCGGTTTCCTCGTTGCTATCATGATGGCAAACGCCGGTGGAGCCTGGGACAACACCAAGAAGTACATCGAACAAGGACACTCCGGAGGAAAGGGATCCTTTGCTCACAAGGCAGCGGTTACCGGTGACACGGTTGGTGACCCGTTCAAGGATACAGCAGGACCAGCTCTGAACATTCTGCTCAAATTAATGGCAATTGTTGCAGTGGTCTTTGCACCTATCTTCCTCTAACCCTTTTTTATTGATTCTCAAAGATAAAAGAGTTTTAAAAAATTACGGAGTTCTGATGATTCCGGATACACAGCAGGTATCCGGCTCTGCATCAGGGACGCCGGACTTCAGCCAGCATCGTGCGTTTTTCCTTTGGATCCCGGGTTTCACATACGTATAGGCCATGCATTTCTCATCTTCCCTGCAGGCGTTCGCACAGGCATCAGGATCAGGTGAGGAAAGATCAAAAACCGTATAGTCTTTTCCTGGCCGATTGATATCTGGCTCTATATCGGTCTTTGGAGGAGTGAGGGTGATATCTTCCGGCCCGACAGGAACCATTTCTGGAATATTCATCTCTATTGGCCCCAAGGTCTGAATTGCAGCAATAAAAGGCGTTGCAATCATCTGGATAACCGCAGGAGAGAATGCTGCCCGTGTACAACTGCATTTGGCTTTTCCAACAACCGGTGAGTCATGGGGATCACTCTCCCCGGCACGGTCAAGATCCAGCTGGGTAATGTATGCTCCCTCATGGCACCAATCCTGTTTCTGATGACTTTTTTCAGGACCGATATCCATCCAGTAGGTTGAGCCCCATAATCCGTTTCCGGATGGCTTTGAGCACTGAACCGCCCCGATGACCGGTGAATCAAGAGGATCGCATCCAGAACATGAGTCAAGATCTATCCCGGTGATATAGGACCCCTGCGGGCACCAGGAACCGCTCATACTATGACTAGAAAGGCCTTTCTGCTCAACCGGAACCCATTGACTCTCCGCCCATTTCTCCTGCTCTTTTCCCTCTATCCTGCAGCATCGTGCCTGGCCTATAAGAGGAGTATCAAAGTCGCTGACGGATTGATCACCATCCAGGTCAAGAGCGGTCAGATAACTCCCGTCCGGGCAGATCTGGACTTTTTCATGGCTGTTCTTCCCGCCTGTTTCAACCGGAACCCATTCACATAATCTCCACTTTGGAGTGCCGATACCAAAAATCCAGTTGTAGGCATAGGAAGTCGGACGGTAAACGCTCACCTGATTGTCACCCCATGATGCCACGCCAACCACGTGACCTGCTTTATTGAGAATCGGCCCGCCTGAGTCACCGGGACAGGAATATAACCGGTTGTCCTGAAAGCTGATACCGCCCCATCCGCTTTCGTCTACCGGAAGAGCTATCTTCATCTTTCCCTGTCCTGGTAATGCGCACTTGTCTCCAGTCATTCCAAATCCGACAAGTGTGAGGGTTTCACCGACAAGGGGAATATTCCAGGGATCTTCAACCGGTATGGGGGTTACCAGTACCTGTGAGGATGCTGGGGAATTGAGTTCAAGAACTCCATAGTCTTCCCGTTGCCATCCCCGATCTTCATACTCCGGAAATATTCTTACTTTTCCCGTGAAGGTAACATTTCTGCGGTTATTGGGATCTGCTACTGTCCGGACATTCCGGAGGATGAACTGCCCCTGATTCACACAATTACTCTTTCCATTACAGAAGCAATGTGCTGCAGAAAGGACGAGATTGTCTGTAATGAGTGTGCCGGTACATCCTCCTGATCCAATAACCTCACCAACTGCTTCGAGTTCTCCATCCTGTACTGCAGTCCCGTGTGAGAGGGCTGATTGCGTGATCCCGATGGCTGGATCATCTGATGATCCAAATCCAATCAAGAGCATGACCAATACCAGAAGAAAGAGGTATTTTCTTTCGATATGTTTGCTTTTATTCATCTATATCATATCCATATATCCATCAACACACGAACCTCCACCAGTTTTCCTAAGGATGTCGTACTAGAAAAGATGATGTGTCGTGATCAGATGTCTGAAAAAAAAGGGAGGAATATTGTGGTTTTTACATAATTGGAAAGCAGAAGGATTGTATGCATCGGGGTTATTCGCCGTGGACCAGAATGGAAAATACATTCCCATTTCAGAGATTTTGAATACTTCTTTCCGGCAGAATATCTCCTCATTCCGGTCTGGAAGCATCAGCGGAGTTCATAAGAGAGAGACCTCCGGATGAAGGACCTACGGTCTTTCACATGATACACCAGGCCTTTTCACAAAAAATTCATGTATTCATGGATACCAAAAACCCACTCACACGACCGTTATCCATTGGGTCAACGTATAGGTGCAGGGGCTGTTATTTCTCTTGACGGTCAGGGTTACCTGGTATGTTCCGGTTGCCGGGAAGGTATGATCGATAAGTTCTCCTTGTGCCGATCCGCCGTCGCTGAATGTCCAGGCACGGGTGTTTGGCTGTGGTGATGAATCATCCTTGAACCGGATGGTAAGTGGCCCCCTGATTTGTGTGGTAAATGAGACGGTAAATCCCTCTCCGGGTCCACAATTATTGCAATTCCATATTCATCCCTCTCTCAATTGAGGAGATCAGACAGGGTATGAGAGTATCCTACGAATTTCTGCGATAATCAATACCTTCAAATAATGAAAAGTTTATTTATCTTGGAAATAGTTGTAATTAATATGTCTATTCTCGCTAAAGCCCGATATGAAAATCATGTGTTAAAGCCGATGCAGGACCTCCCTCTAGATGAAGGTGAATCTGTAATTATCGAAATTAAACGCTCAATAGCTGATCAGATGTGTGGTTTATTGGCAACTGATGCAAAAACTTCAGATTTAATCATCGATATGGAAGGATGGGATTGAATTTTTCTCAAATTCCTGAACAAACCAATATATTTATCGATTCAAATATCTTTTTATACCTTTTTTTAAAACATCCCGGTTACTATCAAGCATGTCGTGCATTCATTCAAAGAATCGAACATGGAGAAATTATTGGACTAATTAACGATTTTGTTTACAATGAAGTGATGCATAAACTCATGGTAACAGCCCTCATTAACCACAATCATTGTTCACCTCACGAGGCTGTTTCTTTCATCAAAAGAGAGCCTGAAATTCTGGATGAACTTCCTGAATTATGGCAGGCGGGTGAACTACTTCAATTAATTGACCTCAAAAAGATTTCCGGCCCCTTCTTCCCAAGCGCTTTATCTTTTTCAAGGAAATATAAACTTCTTATTACTGATGCGGTTCATGTTGCAGGAATGCATAAAGAGGGTATTTTTCACATTGCCACGAATGATAACGATTTTAGACATGTTCCCTCATTGATCATTTACAAACCCGAGCGAGAAGACTACATATGATAATTCACCAAAGATTATCGAATTTATAGCCCCCATTCAATTTTCAGGGTATTTATTGATGGGAATACCTCTGAATTAAACACAGGAACCATGAACCAGTAATGGAATGGCGGGATCTTATCTTCATACCAGTATTTTAACAAAATAATTGGAACTTGTAGTTATCACACGACCGTTATCCATTGGGTCAACGTACAGGTGCAGGGGCTGTTATTTCTCTTGACGGTCAGGGTAATCTGGTATGTTCCGGTTGCCGGGAAGGTATGATCGATAAGTTCTCCTTGTGCCGATCCGCCATCTCCGAATGTCCAGGTACGGGTATTTGGCTGCGGTGATGAATCATCCTTGAACCGGATAGTGACCGGTCCCCTGATTTGTGTGGTAAATGAGACGGTAAATCCTTCTCCGGGTCCACAATTGAAACAATTCTGAACCGGTGTGGGCGTTGGGGTTGGCGATATCGTGGGTACTGTGGTGGGCACAGTAGTTGGGATAGTGGTTTGGGGAGTAGTCGTCGGTACAGTTGTTGGTTCGGTTGTGGGGGTTGTTGGAGGGATCGTTGTTGGAATCGTAGTGGGCTCTGTGGTAGGTTCTGTTGTCGGTGTACTGGTGGGTTCAGATCCGATGGATCCTGCCCCCTCATATGCAATCAGTTGAGAATGGGTATTATCTATGATACGGATGGCTATTGGACCGGAAGGAAGAGGAATTGCCCCTGAAATGAGAGCAGGATCATTGGCAAGGTAATACCCGTCAGCTTTTCTGAATATAATGACCCGATCTCCTGGTGACCAGGTTGTATCTGATGAGAGATAGGTAGGATCGGTGATGACGACTGAACTCTCTTCACTGGTATCTACCATGAACCTGACTTCATATTGGGCATCCCGACTCTGGTTCTCGTAATACATGGTATCCCCATTCCGGTGGACTACCTCAATTCCATCAATATTTGGAGCAATAGGTATAATTTTTGCGCCGGTCACCACATAGGCGGTTTTCTCAACTGACGAGACCAGACCGAAGATGAGAGCATAGATGATTCCGGCCATAGCCACTACCAGGAAGATGATCAAGATGAGTCCTACCAACGTGCTGACCGCTTTGTTATTCAAATCATGGGGAGTCATATTAGTCCCTGAATTATTCATCCCTGCCATTGGATTACGCCATTATCGGGAGTTATTCTTTATTATTCGGAGTATATTCACAGTTTTTCTGATTCAAACTGGAAAGAGCACATTTTCTGCAGATCGGATCAATGGATCTCCGGTATCGGCAGGTGCAGGCGAGATCTGACATGGAGAATTCTTTATTCTCAAGCAGACAGATGAAACCGATAACCAGGAGTCCTGCACAGATGAGGGCAAGTGACGCAGCCAGGATGTGAGTTATTCCTCCGTTCAGGACGCAGCATTCAAATAAAACGATAAGGGAGGTGAGGATGACTCCTGTGCAGGCCCCAATGTAGAGGCCATGGTGCATACCAAGACGAATAGACAGGTTATCAAGGGTCATATGATCATATCCAATGATGATAGATAGGTACAAGGAAGAGAAATAGGTATTGTATTGGGTAGAAACATGGAATTCAGAATACTTCAGGATAACTTCAGTAATCTCATGAAGTGATTTTCCCGGTTATCGAAGATATTCCAATCTACCAGATTCCGGGGTTACTTGGGCTTGATCTTGTTTTTATTGCCGTATAGCCAGCATATTGAAAGCCACGAACTGAAATACTGCAATTTATTGAAATTTTCTAATTCTACTCGCATGTAGCAGTTGTAACAGGTGTAGCACTTCTATGAAAAAGAGACCTTCACAATTTTTTTGGTATTGGAAGCGATCTATTCATTGATCCCTTCAGATCCATATACAACCATAATAAACCACATTCGGTGAGTTTGTTTATAGAATCGGTTGATATCCATTCAGGTGAATATATGTGATACGTTCAATTGATTGAATGAGAATTTCAGGTGGAGAAAGACAGGCTCATAGGTTTCATTCCGGTCGAAGGATTCTAAACATCTGCTCTCTTCTCTGCTAAGTTCAATTTCAGGTGTATCATGCACGGACATCACGCTGAAGAACCCGTTCCTCTTACGGAATTATCCACTCGAGAAGGAGGGTATTCTGGATATGAAACTGACCACGGGGAATGGGGGTTAGTTCTTTATTGAGATGCAGGCAGAACGGCAACGGGCGATTCATAAGCGAATGCTCTTTTACTGGGCACGGCTGCATGGATCACAACCGATTAAGGGGAAGGATTATGGATCCCTGAGCCGGACGACTAGTATCTGTATCCTTGGTCATCCTTGGTTTCAGGGCGATGAGCCGGTATTTTGTTTTCATGCATTGGAAAGGGAGAGTTTTGAACAGGTTTGTGATGACTTTTCCCTCATGTTTATGCAGGTGGGAAACTCTAATAGTGATAAAGGAGTTGCGTATAGTAACGATCTCTGGGCATGGAGAATATCACGGGGATCAAACCCTGAAACTATATTCTGCACGTCCGGTATAATTGCCGGGCTTTCATTGAATTTTTGTGCAGATCATTATATGAAAAGTCTGAATAAACGCTCTTTGCCACTGAGTGTCATTCCATGACGTGTATGCCATGTCCTGGAAATCGTATCACATTCCAGATACTATGATTATCTAAACCTCTTTCAGGGCATATTGAAGGTTTTCAGGCATTCAATAGAGGTTTATATACAAGGGGATTGTAGTGGGGCATACAGCTCCAGGAATGGGGATCAGACCATCGGAATACCGGGAATATAATGAAATCCGGTCAGAAAAATTTATTTTCATGTTTCAAAATCATGGCTGGATACTGTTTTTCAGTACTCCAAACCAGAGGGAGGGAAACTGGGTGGATTTTTTAATTCTCTATTCTGATGATGAATATGTTTTATTAGATTATCACCCTGGAAAACGAGAATACGTAAAAAAATTGATTTTAAAGGATCTTTTCATCTCTCCTGAAGCGGATGTTTATATCAGAATTCTATAATGGAAAAAAACCCTGGACGGTGCCAGGGGATATCAGGGATATTATTGCCGCACCTGGACAGGTTAAGAGATTTGTTCCTTCTGTTCCGTATCTGCTGATCGATGAGCTCAGGCTATCAGTGCATCATCTGCTCGAGGTCAGAAACCTCTCTGCATGTTTATTCAGACTTGAACAATCCGCAGGGCCTGTGGAACTCATAGAGCTTGGATTAAGACTGAACCAGTGGATGGAGACAGATGAAGGGATGGCTGATATGAGGAAGGATTTCTCCTTGTTCTTTGATAATACATTAATGAGAGATCAGGATATACCGATACCAAACCCGTTTCTTGGAGGGACCATGTTAGCTGAAAAAGTAGACAAGTGTATTGCAGCTTATAAAGCGGAAGGAAAGGAAGAAGGAAAAGCAGAAGGGAGAGCAGAGGGGAAAGCTGAAGGCAGAAGAGAAGGTATGGCTACTATACTCCGTCGGATGAAGGAGGCAGGGATGTCAATTGCTGATATTGCACAGATTACCGGGATGCCGGAAGAAGAAGTCAGACACCTGATATAGTCCAGGCTCATCAGCTAACAACTTTTAATCTCACCTGATATTCTATTATCCCGGTGCTGTTATTACCCCGCTAATATCAACCCTTCTCTTCTGTCGGTCTGGTTACATGCAGCGATGGGGGGTATCGAAAAAACTTTTGATAAGCCAGGAGACACCGATGCACTATACTTCATTTGTTTCCTGCATAACCTCTTCAAAGTATGATCTTGGATCCTGAATGTACATATTACAGATATCTAACCGAAGAGTATATCTTATTCATGGAGAACATGATTCCTCACTCTCTCTGTTCTATGCATTAAAAATTATTTAATTCTCATCCCGATGGATTATTGAATCAGAAAGACCTACCCATTTAGTATCTGATATGAATACTTCAGTGGAGAGAGGTTCAATGCTCCCTATGAAACGACAGGAAATTATTATAAAACTAAAAATGGAAATGCCAGTTATTCGGGAGCGATATGGTATTATTAAGATGGGGCTTTTTGGCTCATTTGCTCGGGATGATGCCGGACCAATGAGTGACATAGACCTTATTGTATTATTTGAAGAGGGCAAAGAACAATTTCGTCCCTTTATGCAATGTATTTTTTATTTAGAACAGATTTTTGGGAGAAGAGTAGAGTTGATTACTGAACACTCTCTTGACAACAGAATTCGGCAGGATGTACTCCGTGAGGTTATCTGGGTATGAAAAGGGATTCTGTGTTCATTGAGCATATCCTTCATGAAATTGGATATATTGAGGAGAAATGTCAGCAAAAAACTCTTGATGATTTGTATTCAGATGTGGATCTTCAACATATTGTGTCGCGTGCTTTGGAGATTATCGGTGAAGCTTCACGAAATGTTTCCATGGCAATAAAAGATAGATATCCAGATATTCCATGGAAAGAGATGATTGGCGTCAGGGACAGAATAATTCACAGTTATTTTTCCATAAACTGGGTGATAGTATGGGATATTGTAACCAATGAACTCTTTACACTCAAGAACCAATTAGAAGATGTCCTTTCTGAAATTGAGGAGTGATTCCAGCCCAATGCGACTAATCTTATGTTCACTCGCTATATATATCTACAATTCCATAATATGGGCCTAGATTATGGATCCCTGAAACGGCCAAATGGTATATGGAATCATGGTCATAGATTTTTTCAGAATATTATTTTTTATTCTCACAGTGACCAGTAGTTCTGTCCTATGTTCAGGGTCTTTCTGACATTTTTCGTCATTTCATGGAGGTTTTTCAGATAGATCTGATTATCTGGGTTGAACCGGATTGCATTCAGAAAACTTGCCCGTGCCTCATGAAAGTCATGCAGACGGACCTGACACATTCCCAGACCGTTCCAGGCTCTTGCATCTGTTTTGTCATAATCGATGAGTTGTCGGAATTTCATGGTGGCCCGTTGGTAATCACCCTGATGAAAGAGTTTCATCGCAGATTCGAACAGGTCAGTAATTATGTCTCACTCCTTTCTTGTTCTGAAGGGGTCCCCTATCAGAATGATTCATGGGGATATGTGAACTGAAAGTATTTCGCTGTTGTGCCGGGCTATTCAGGGGGTTCTTTTTACATAGATTGCCCGTTATTTTTTAAAAAACCTGTATGAAGAGGATCATGGCAGATAAGATGAGAGGGAGTAATATCCTGCGCAGAAAAGAGCGAATGAGGCGGCGATAACCAGAACAGATCGCTAAATAATCCTTCATTGAACCAATTCGTACGGTATTTTTGCCATCCTGTCATACGGGTCAGGACTCATTGCAGGAATTATCACCCGTGATTCCCGGTACCTCATGTCTCCACAAAACGATCTGACCTTCAAGATTCTATTCGGCTCATATAAAAATGCTCATCTTCTCTCATTCCTGGTATCCGCTCTGACAGGTGAATCTCCTGGAAAGATAACAATTCTAAATCCTTTCCTTTTACGGAATTACCCGCTTGAAAAAGAGTCTATCCTGGACATTAACGGTAGGACCGAACAGGGTTATCAGGTGTTCGTTGAGATGCAGCGATCCCGTTTGTTGTCAATACCGGACCGGATGCTTTTTTACTGGGCAAAGACTCATGCAAGTCAGGAGATAAAGGGAAAGGATTATTTCTCATTGAAAAGGGCCATCGGGATCTGTATTCTCGGATTTCCTTTGTATTTTTTTGATGAACCTGTAACATGCTACCAGACATTAGAGCGGAAGGAGCATGAACGCCTGAGTGAGAATCTGGATCTCTTTTTTTCCAGCTGGAAAACAATAATTATCCAAAAGCACAGAAAAACACCAATGATATATGGGCATGAAGAACATTTCTGGGAGCAAAGACTGAAGAGGAGATGATTATGGCAGCACAGGCAAGTGAAGCGATGAATGAGGCTTTTGAACTGCTCAAAGGAGTAAGTGAGAAGAAAGAGATACAGGCAATATACGAAGCAAGAGAGCGGTTTCTGCTCGATCAGGCGACACGGGAGAGAGAAGCGAGGGAGGAAGGACTGATTGAAGGAGAAAAGAAAGGAAGGGTGGAAGGAAGAGAAGAGGGAAGAAAGGAAACACTTAATGAGATTGTTCTCCACATGAATGAATCAGGTATTTCGCCCGAATCTATAGTATTAATAACCGGTCTGTCACCAGAAGAAGTGAGGAAGATAATTTCTGATTGTCGTTCATCTCATCAGTCATAATATTTTTTTTTGACACCCGATGGGTAAACAATCCTGCTTTTTGTTCTGCAACTCCAGTATAGGACCCGGGGTTTCATTAAATTTTTGTGTAGATCATTGTATGAAAAGTCTGAATGAACACTCTTTGCCACGGAGTGTCATGCCATGAAGTGCAGGACTTGTCCTGGAAATATTATCACATTCCAGAACAATGATAATTTAAACCTATTTTGAGGCATAGTGAAGGTTTTCTGGGAATCAAAAGAGGCATATATACAAGGGGATTGTGGCCAGGTATACAGCTCCAGGAATGGGGATCAGATCCTCGGAACACGGGGTGATGATGAAAACCGGTCAGAGAAATTCATTTTCATGTTTCAAAATCATGGCCGGATTCTGTTTTTCAGTACTCCAAACCTGAGGGAGGTACACAGGGTGGGATTCCCTGTTCCTCTACCCTGAATATGGATATGTTTTATTTTATTATCGCTCAGGAAAGCGAGAAATCCAATATATTGATTTTAAAGGCTTTTTCCGATTCTCCTAATGCAGGATGTTAATATCAGAATTTTTTTTTGAGGGTCTCTTTTCCATAGAAGTGCTACAAGTGTTACAACTGTTACATCGTGTTATTTTTAAATTTTATTGAGTATAAATGAAGGTTTTATTGTTTCAGAATATCAGAGAGCATAGATTGGTCAGGTGACTAATTGTTAAGGCTCATCAGCTAACAAATTTTATTCTCACCTGATATTCTATTATCCCGGTGCTGTTTTACTCTGCTTGTAACAAGCCTCCTTTTTTTGATCTGGATACATGAAACTGCGAGAAAGGTACGGATTGTACATGACTCTGATCATGGAGAATATTTCCGGGAGCAAAAACTGAAGAGGGGATGGTTATGGCAGCACAGGCAAGTGAAAAGGCAGCTGGATCATTTCTCCCTTTCTCCTAATCAGCCAGAGTAATCCTATTAATCCTATTGCCGGGAACGGGTAATCGATTGTATTCTCAACGTGTATACGCTCCCTCCCCCAATGTCCAATCCCACGAATATGCTTTGAAATGCAATCTTTATAGACGAATACTCTTATTACCTGGCTCTATTGTTCTGATGGCAGAGTCGGTTTCTCCACATGCATTCCGGATGGTTAAATTGACTTTATTGGTACCTAAAGGTCCCGGAGATTCATGAAGTGGCGTTATTCCGGTTGTATTCGTCCGGTATCCAAAATCCCAAACCATCTCGACCGGTACAGAGGGATTTCCATCATGAGTCAGGTAGAACCGGATCTGATACGGATCGGTGCTGATGACTTCATATTCAAAGGAGGCATTGGGTTTTGTGCATTGCATCCCGGATGAATCAGATGGTATACCTTCTTTTCCGTTGTCTGGCAAGCCCGCGGGTATTTGATGAGAAGTCTGAGTAGCCGGTGCGGGTATGTACGGAGTGAGGAGAGGTGATGGTTGAATTTTTTGAAGATTCGCAGTTACATTGGCCGGTCCAGGTCCGGGAAGGGTGATGAGCACTATCATAAGGCATACCATACTTGCTAATATGGTAAAGATTACAAAGAGGTGTGTAGTTTTCACTCCCATCCGGGAGAGATACTTCAAAAGGGATGTATCAAGATAGAAAAGGATGAAGATGAATCCACATGCCCCCATTATGTGAACTGTGGGATAAATGGCTGCCATGTCCAGAAGGAGGAGTGAGGCATATATGATGAGGAGTATGCAACCGATACAGAGGCTTGGAGCATCCCTGATGAATCGGAGGACTTCATTTCGTTTTAACCCGCCTTTCACCGGGACAGGGGACTCTGTTTTCCGGTCATCGTCATTCAGATAGATAACCATCAGTTCATGGAGGTTTTTAAGATAGATTTGATTGTCAGGGTCAAATCGGATTGCATTCAGAAAACTTTCATGTGCCTCATGATAGTCATGCAGACTGACCTGACACATTCCCAGACCGTTCCAGGCTCTTGCATCTGTTTTGTCATAATCGATGAGTTGTCGAAATTTCATGGTGGCCCGTTGGTAATCCCCCTGATGAAAGAGTTTCATCGCAGAATCGAACAGGTCAGTAATTTTGTATCACTCCTTTTTGTTCTGAAGGGTTTCCCCAACAGACTGATTCATGTGGATATGTGAACGATAAGTATTTAGCTCTTTTGCCGGGCTATTTCGGAAGATAGTTACGCATAGATTGTCTTTTTTTCAAAAAGGACAAGGAGGGGTAATCATGGCAGTTCCGATGAAAGTAATTGGTATCCTGTATAGGATAGTGGATGTTATGTATAGGAGTTACGCAGAAGAGCCTCCAAAAATTTTATAGCGCATATTTTGGTCTCTGAAGGTACTCTGAAATCCCTACTTTTGTGATTTGCCATTGAGCATTATATGGGGTGACACCATTCAAAAAA
>Ga0228535_1001433_pt1 | contig 36565 bp, 28 predicted proteins | sample SJ1metagenome_FD_168457 | JGI IMG/M metagenome (GOLD analysis project Ga0228535, IMG submission 168457) | Enriched culture of PCE-dechlorinating microbial communities from Ithaca, New York, USA - SJ1 | ecosystem: Engineered > Modeled > Simulated communities (microbial... > Unclassified | place...
GCAAACCAGAGGCTCTCACCGTCAGGGGGATAGGGGAGTTCCAGGTTTATTCCTCCCTCGAACGCTGTTCCATCCTTGCTGTACCACCACAAGCCCTGAGGGAGGTAAACATCAGCGTTGGTTTTTCCCTTTTCGGTAACCAAGACCTTCAGAATATGCGGTCCAAACAGACTGTTGATCTCATCACCCTTGATGTTCTTGTCATCGGGAAACTCCAACAAGAGAGAGCGTTCGATCGGCGTACCCTCGGCAGCCGCCTCAAAAGCACTGGTATAGATATAGGGCATGAACCGGTAGTGCTCGAGAATGAGAGAGCGGATGTGAGGCAGTGCGCTCTTATACGACCACGGCTCGGTGGGATTACCGTCCTCACGCCAGGAGTGAATCACAAAGCGGCCCTGAAACACTGCAGACTGGGCTGAGCGTACCAACAGCTCTTCCTCGGGAAACGCCCCGAAGAACCCCCCCAAGTCATGGCCGAAGTAAGGCAGTCCTGAAAGACTGAACCCCTGACCCATATACTGGTTGTACTTCAGTGTCTTCCAATCGCTTACATTGTCTCCCGACCACGTCCTGGCAAACCGTTGCATGCCTGCATAACCGCTTCGGCTGTAGATCCAAGGACGCTTCCGGGGTTGCTCCTGCTTGAACGCCTCGTAGGAAGCCTCTGCCATCCGAATAGGGTAGAGAGTCTTCGTCTTGAAAGCCTCGAGCTCAACATCCTCAAGTTCCAGTTCATTGTTGTCATTCCAAATCCCGGTGCATCCGTGGTCGAGATACTGAGCCTTAAGCTGGCTCTTCCACCACTCTTTAGCCTCGGGGTTGTTGAAGTCGATGAAGGAGGCCTCCCCTCCCCAGAAGAACTCCTGATACGGTCGACCGCTCTGGTCCTTGATGAAATACCCCTTCTCTTCCAACTCTGTATACCACGGATGGCTGGTCAGGATTCCCGGCTTGATGTTCATGCACAAATTATACCCACGTGCCGAGAGGGAGGTAAGGAACGCCTTGTGGTCGGGAAACTTCTGCTTGTTCCAGAGAAACGCATACCGCTTGCCCTCGGCACTCTTCAGATAGCCTGAGGAAACATACATCCCCTCACAGGGAATCTGGTGCTCCTCAATGGTGGCAAAGTAGTTCAGAATTCTCTGCTCTGCGTCATCAGGCTCGGCATAGTTCATGGAAGAGCCGAAGAACCCAAAGCTGAATAGCGGTGGGAAGGCGGGAAAGCCGGTTACCTTGAAGTAATTCTTGAGTACCTGATGGTAGGAGTCACCCAAGAAGGTAACATAGCTGTACGGGCCGCCCTCCACCTCAACAGAGAAGAAAAACGGACTCTCCCGACCCAGATCGAAGAGCTTGATCAAGCTCTGGTCGAAGAGCAGCCCGCACATGGCGCCGGTTTGCGCATTGCGCTTGATCATAAAGGGAATGGACTTATACAGCGGATCGGAATTGGAAGCATCGTAGCCGAGGGAGTCGCGGTTGTACATGGAGAATCGTCTTCCCCTTCTGTTGGGTAAGCCGCTCTTGTCGCCGAGGCCGTAGAACTCATCCGCCTCTGAAAGCGGGAAGTTGAACCTGCTGAAAGAGTCCTGTGAGCCTTCCTTGGTAAAGCAGCGCACCTGGTAGGAGGGCAGCACCGTGTCAGCGGTTCCCACCCGTCCACCGTGCTGCAGGATTCCCGCATACCAGATGCTGATAAGGGCGTAACGCTTCTCAAGTACCACCCTACTCAGGCCGCAGGTGAGAATAAAGGCTTCGTTCTCTTCCTTTATGCTGATCTGCTCGTCCAATTGCAGAGACTTGGAAGGGCTGGTGATGTACTGGCTCGCCTTGGCGAACGTCTCATGGATGGCTACGTCTTCAAAGTGATAGCTGACCTTCACAATCTCGGAGGTGAAGAACTGTATATGTATTTCACCGCCCATACCCTTGGCGATGACCAAGGAAGGGGAGTGAAAACGACATGCTGACAGAGAGTGAATGATGTGTTTCATGCGATCAACCTTTAACCGAACCTGCTGCGATGCCAGAGAAGAAGAACCTCTGGAAAGCCAGGAAGACTATGATGACGGGAATTATGGCAATGGTGGTCATGGCAAGCAGGTCCGACCAGTTGATCTGCAGCTGACCGACGAAGTTCGCCAACGCCTGCTGGATGGTCTGCTTGCGGTTGTCGGTGATGACGATCAAGGGCCAGAGGTAGTCGTTCCAACGCCACATGAAGCTGAAAATGGCGATGGTGGCGACAATGGGCTTGCTCATGGGAAGAATGAGGCGGAAGAAAATGGTATGTTCTCTTGCCCCGTCAATGCGGGCAGCCTCGATCAGTGAGTTAGGCAGTGTCACCAAATACTGACGGGCAAGGAATACCCCTGTAGGAGTAGCTGCCGGTGGAATGATGATTCCCCACAGCGAATTCAGCATTCCAAGGCTTTTCAGCTGAAGAAAAATCGGGATCATGATGACCTGCAGCGGAATCATGAGGGTTGCGATCATCACCGTGAAGATGATGTCCCTGCCGGTGAAAATGTATTTGGCCAAGGCATAACCTGCCATCAGGTTTATCAATACCGTAAGAGCGGTGGAAACAACCGCAACGAAGACCGTATTTGAGAAGTATACCGGAAAGTTTCCTGCCGCAAGGCTGGAAACATAGTTCTCAAGCGTCCAATCCTGGGGGATGAAGGTCAGAGGAACCTGGAACAGCTCGCTCTGGGGCTTGAAGGAGGAGAGAACTACCCAAAGCACCGGTAGCAGGGTGATAAGGGAGAGCAGGATTAACACGGTGTAGTGTAGTGTTTTGGAAACAGGTTGCTTATTCATGGGATGCCTCCCTTCCGCTGAGTTTGAACTGCAGGACGGTGAAAAGGGAGATGATGAGCATCAACACGATCGACATGGCGCTTGCATAGCCCATGCGGTCCTCCAGGAAGGCCACCTGATAGACCTGCTGGACGATGAACTTGGTGGCGTAGCCCGGTCCTCCCTTGGTCATCACCGAAATCAACTCATATGCCTTGAAGGAGGCGATGGTGGCGAGCACCAGCACCACCAGAAGCGTACTTCTAAGAAGCGGCAGTGTGATGGATGTAAAGGTCTTGGGAGCAGAGGCTCCGTCAATTTTTGCAGCCTCGTAGAGCTCAATGGGAATGGCCTGTAGTCCCGCGATGAGGACGACCATATAGTAACCGGCCTGTGCCCAGATGGAGACGAGGATGATGGAGACCATTGCCAACTTGCTGTCGGTCAGCCAACGGACTCCGTTGCCTCCAGCGGCGCGAAGCAGATAGTTGATGATTCCCATCTCATCACCAAGGATGAAACGCCAGGCGATACCGACGGTTATCATGCTCAAGAGCGACGGTATGTAGAAGAGGGAACGAAAGAGTTTCTCGCCCTTGATGGTATTCTTATAGAGCAGCAAGGCCAAGGCCAATGCATAGACCATGATCAAGGCGACGGTGAAGAAGGAGTACACAATCGTATTGCTGAAGGTCTTCCAGAATACTTCATCACCAGCCAGTTCAATGAAGTTATCAAAGCCGATGAAAACCGGAGTGGTGAACACACCCCACTCGGTAAAGGACATCCTCAGGCCTTGGATGGCCGGGATGATGATGAACGTCCCAAAGATGAGAATGTTGGGAAGCAGGAAGAGCAGCGGGGCTGCTGTCTGATGAAAGTTTCCCTTGGTATGTCGTTTCATAGGAATCCTGAAAGGCAGGCAGCCCTGCCGGTCTGAAGGATCGGGCTCCTCCTTGGTGGAGGAGCCGATATCCATAGTGCAGGTTACTTAAAGAACGTTGCGCCTCTGTTGTCAACATTGGCCACAGCCTGTTCGGCGGTGATGTTGCCAAGCAGCACTTCCACGATCTGCTCGCGGATGTAGGTGGTGACCTTGCTCAGGTTGGTATTCTTCCACTCGTTTGCGGTGTAGGCCGGGGTGACCTTCAGCTCTTCGAGGAAGACCTCAAAGTTGCCGCTGTTGGAAGGATAGGAGACCTGTGCATCGTTGCGTGAAGGGATGTTGAAGGTGTCGCGGCTGTACATCTCGTTGTGAGTCTTGTCAGCGAAGGCGGCCATGAATTTGAATGCCTCTTCCTGGTTCTTTGCTCCCTTGAAGGAGGCAACGAACTTTCCACCGGGAACGGAGGAATTGATCGCGCCCTTGGGCATGCGTACAGCCTTCCATTCAAAGTCCTTCACGTTCTTGTTGTAGGTGTTGATGTTCCAGCTGCCGCCGATATGACCGGCAACAAGGCCCGCCTGGAAGAGCTCGGCAGGGTTCTCGGAGCCGAGCCATACGCTCTTGGGCACCAGACCTTCGTCGTGCAGATGCTTGAACCACTTCAATGTTGCAATGGTACCGGGGTTGTTGAACTTGATGTTCGACTGGTCCTCATTGAGGAAACGGCCGTTCCACTGGTACATGAGCGTAGAGAAGCGGTGCGGGGTGAAGTCAACGGCAAGACCGTACTTCATTGCAGGATTGGCTGCGATGACCTTTTTGACGATGGTTTCCCATTCACTCCATGTCCATGTCTTGCTGACCTCATCCACATCGATGCCGGCCTTGTCGAATGCAGTCTTGTTGACCAGCATGCCGTTGGCTGTTGCTTCGGTGGGGTAAGCGATGAACTTGCCTTCCTTGTTGGTAGCGAATGCCACCATGGAGGGCAGGTACTGCTTCTTCACCGCCTCGACATCGGCGACGTGATTCTCGATTGGCTCCAGGCTGTCGACAACCACCGACAAAGTGTTGGTGGTGATACGTGCAAGGTCGGGAGGGTTGCCGCCGCTGATCATCAGCTTGAGTTTCTGGTCATACTCGTTGTAGGCGACAATCTGGAGGTCCAACTTCACATGCGGGTTGGCCTTCAGGTACTCATCCATGGTCTTCAGAAAGACATCGGACTCATTGGCGTCATTGAACCACAATACCGAAAGGGTCACATCTTTTTTCGCACCCTCTTCCTTGGTTCCCGCTGCAAACATAGCCGTAGTGGCGAGCAACAGGATCATCAATGTCACGATTACTTTTTTCATGCAGATCCTCCTTATTTGGATTAGCAAATTTACGCAAAACGTTTTTACTTTTTTAGTATAGGTCCACGTTTCTTCATTTGTCAAGGATTGGTTGTACAAGAAGAACACGATGAACGCATGGAAATATCGGATGATTGCAACAAAGGGGAAGCCTCATCAGCTTCCCCTTTGTCATGTAAACACACAAAGAATACGGTTGCAAATCTTAGATTAATTCCAATGTGGTCTCAAACTCCTTGTCCAGCGGATACATCGGCCTGGGCAGGTTCTTGTAGGGAAGCCGCTCGAAGAGCTCGTCGGAGGAACCTGTGGTAAGTGCCATCATCGAGCGCTTTGCGATGGCGCGGATCTCCGGCTCAAGGTAGCCAAGCTTCACCACGATCGCCTTCCTCTGCTTGGGCTCGGCTCCCAGGACCCTCATCATCTCAGGGTCGTAGCAGCCCACATGCTTGCTCGCCACCACCACATCGACACCCTCTACATCAAGAAGGGCGAGGTCGGCGCCGTTGGCCCCCTCCCACTGCTCTTTCAGTGCTTTTACGGTTGCCTTCGCTCTGACTGGTTTACTCTTGACGGTGTCGAACTTCGCTCCGAGCAAACACTCAAAGCTTGCACCCACGCCTTTCTCGAAAGCTTCCCTGACCACCTGCGGGTCGTAGAAACCCTGGTAGAGCAGGGGTGGGTCGAGCTTGGAGAGGACGGGGTCGGAAAGAATGAGTGAAAGGAAATTGGTGACATCGCCGCTGCTTCCTGCAGTGGGGTTGTCCCCGCTGTCGCTGATGACCACCGGATATACACCGCTCTCAATCGATTCTCTGGTCGCCTTCAGGGCATCGGAAGGCATCCTCGTCTCGTTGTAGAAGCCGAACTCCTTTCTTCTGGACCAGAAGATTCCTGCAAGTTCTTTGGCAAGAGCATTAGCTTGGTTTTGGTCGTCTTGGGTCACCACCACCGCATGCACCGCGTTCTCCTTCCCGTCGGCCCAGGGGAAGCCCAAAAGGTAGGAGCAGGCGAGTACGCCTTGCTGTTGTTCCCTTGATCGGAGTTCTTTGATCAGGCTCTTCATCGGCTCGACCGAGGTCTCGCTCTGCTCGCCTGCGATGAGCATGGGGATGCGCACCGCCGCCATCGTCGGCTTCTTTCCCATCTCCAGGGTGCGGATGACCATCAGGGCTGCATGGATGCCCGTCTCGTAGGTGTCGGTGTGGGGGGCGCACTTATAGCCGACGAAGCCGTCGGCGGCATGGCGCATCCGCTTGGTCAGGGTCGCATGCATGTCCAGGCTGGTGAACAGGGGGGTGGCCGGATGCACTTCTCTTATGGCCTGGAGCAGGTCCTGCTCGGCCTCCCCGAGATTCTGCACGCGCATGCTGCCGTGCAGCGACAGGCAGATGGCATCGATCGAGCCGGCTTCCTTGAGCTTCAGCAACAACTCAGCTTTCAATTCCTGGTAGTAGTCATGGTCCCACACCCCGTTGGGCACCGCACGGGCGACCAGACTGGGGATTACCTCATATCCAGCAGCCACGAGGGTGTTGATGATGCCGCTGTACGAGCTCTCTCTTTTAGTGAACAAGTCCGCTCCCCTGGTGACCCAGATCTCGTCCCTGCCGGTGATGATGGGGTTGAAGGTGTCGCTCTCGTGGTGGAGCCCTCCTACGAATACTCGCTTTTTCATCGCTTTGCCCCCACGATGGCTCCCACCCGGCCGGCATCGGTGTGGCTGATGCTGAACTCGGCCTGTCTGAGCATGCCGCCCATGTAGATGTGCTCGGGGCGGTAGGTCATCTTTGACTCGTAGGTGCCCGGGACGAACACGTGGTACTCCTTGGCCCCCACCTGCTGCTGCAGGTAGGCGAAGTTGCGCTCGGTGATGCCGCAGCCGGGCATGACGATGATCCTGTCCCCGGCCTGCCTCACCAGCATCTTCAGCGTTTCGAGTCCCTCGATGACCGTGGCCTCAAGACCGCTGGTCAGAAGGCGGTCGACTCCCAGGTCGATGAGGGTCTCAAGAGAACGACTGGCGTTGGGAGTCATATCAAAGGCACGGTGGAAGGTGACCGAACAGGGCCTGGCAAGGGCGATGATCTCCTTGCTCCTCTGTACATCAATCTCACCATCGGGGGTGAGGATGCCGAAGACGATGCCGTCTGCCCCCGCCTCCCTGAAGAGCCTGACATCCTCCTTCATCGCCTCGAACTCGAGGTCGCTGTAGCAGAAGTCGCCCCCGCGCGGCCTGATCATGACGTTCATGGCAATCTTGCTGTGCTTTCGGGCTGTCTTGAAGGCGCCAAGCGACGGGGTGGTGCCACCCTCGAAGAGGTCGGCGCAGAACTCAACGCGGTCGGCTCCGCCGGCTTCGGCTGCCAGTACGCTCTCAATCGATTCCAGACAAATCTCAATCTTCATAGTGTTTCTTCCTTTCTCAGTACCAGTCGTATGGTGGTATCGACAAGCTCGCTTCTTTTCAGCTCATCGCCGATTGTATGCAAACAAATTTCATGAGTTCCTTTCTTCAGCTGTAAACCAGTGATGAAAAAATCAGAAGTGCGGCCCTTTTGGAGGGAACTGCAGTAACGATTTCCTCCAACCTCAAGGCAGAGCTTTTGCTCCTTGGCAATGCCTTGCTCACTCAGCCACCCGATGGAAAGCCTGGTGTCCTCATCCAGCTCAAGGGTCCAGCAAAGGGTGGTGGGGATGGGGCGGTAGGAGTAGTACTCTGTTCCCGTATAACGATGGAGCATCAAGGGCTTGGGACAGGCTTGGTCTGGGAGTACTCTTGGAAGGGTTCTCTTCATCGTCTCTCTTCTCAACGGCTCTTTGGCAAGCTCGTCTCCAATCCCCTCAAGCACCTCCTGCTCAAAGCCCTGGATGGCGCCATTTCCCATCAGACCGATGTTGAGCAGGTAATTGCCACCTTCCTTCACGACACTGCGGGCAGTATTGGTTAGTTCCTTGATTTTCTCATCCCTGTTTCCACGAACCTGCCAGCTGCGGTATCCCCACGTCTCCTTATAGATGGATGCCGGGGTCTGCCACGGACAATTCAAAGGGACGGTGGGCAGCTGGTTGTCTCCCATCGTCAAGAAATCCTGCTTGTCGTTCCAGATTCTCCCATTGACCATGCAGGTGGGCTGCAATCTCTGTACCAGATCGTAGACTTCCTGGCTCTGCTCGTCTGTGGGAGCTCCCATATCCATCCACAGCTCACAGATGGGGCCGTAGTTGGAAAGAAGCTCGGTAAGCTGGGCGATGTTCAGCTTCTGGTGAGATTCAGGGATTTGGTCGCTGTTATGGCTGCTGATGGGCAGGGCATCGGCGAAGTGCCAATCGATCCAGGAAAAGTAAATTCCGAAGGCAAGCCCTTGTTTCCGACACTCGTCGCTGAGGTCCTTCACGATATCGCGCCTGCAGGCGGCTTTGGTGCTGTTGTAGTCGGTGGTGGCGGTGTCGAACAAACAGAATCCATCATGGTGCTTGCTTGTAATAACCAGATACTTCATTCCAGCCCGCTTTGCCGTAGCAACAATATGCTTTGGATCAAACTCCGGAAGGTTGAACTGGCTGGTCAAAGCCTCATAGTCGGCCTGGGGGAGGTAGCCGTGGGAGAGTATCTGCTCGGAGTAGCCCCGGGTGATGGGTTTTCCCTTCCACACCCCGCCGGGAAGAGAGTAGAGCCCGAAATGAATGAAGAGGCCGAACTGAAGGTCGAGCCACTGTTGTACTGCTTCGCGTTTCATCGCTGTGTCTCCTTGATGACAGCTTAGCGTGAGCCGGGGCGGTACAACAGGGTCAAAGTTTCCAAGGACCTTCTTGTATTGCGTCATTTTTTCAAAGTTCGACCTCTCTTGCAAAAAATGACGCCTGAGTGTGAAGCTAAGCTGACCGAGCTTTGGAAACTTGACTCTTATGCATATCTGACTTCCATGCGACGATTTTGTCATGAAGAACGCACTCAACCAACCACGACAGCTCAGCCTGGGAAGAAAGATGGGCAGACACTGGCAGTTCTATGTCATTGTTGCTCTTCCCATGCTCTACTTCATCATCTTCAAGTACGTTCCCATGTATGGCGTCCTGCTTGCATTCAAGCGGTACCGCGTCAGCCAAGGGATCTGGAACAGCCCCTGGGTGGGCTTCTATCAGTTTGAGAAGTTCTTTACGAACCCCTCGAGCCTGAAGATCATGTTCAACACCTTCTCGCTGAGCATGTACGCCCTGGTCTCATCCATTCCGCTGGCGGTAATTCTAGCCATAGCCCTCAACGAGACCGGCTCGAAAATCTGGCGCAAGAGCGTGCAGATGGTCACCTATGCCCCCTACTTCATCTCCACCGTAGTCATGGTAGCCATCCTGATGCAGTTCCTAGACCCCGCCTTGGGCCTGTTCAATGCGATCAGGGCGGCATTCGGCAAGGATTCGATCAACTTCATGGGTGAAGCCCATATGTTCAAGCACATCTACGTCTGGTCGGCCCTCTGGCAGAACACCGGCTACAACGCGATTATCTACCTGGCCGCCCTCACCGGCATAAACCCCGAGCTTTACGAAGCTGCGAAGGTCGACGGAGTGAACAAGTTCCAGAAAATCTGGTACGTGGACCTGCCCTGCATCAAGAACACCATCGTCATCATGTTCATCATGAACATGGGCTTTGTCATGAGCCTGGGTTTTGAAAAGGCCTTCCTCATGCAGAATCCTCTCAATTTGCAGACCGCCGAGATTATGTCCACCTACGTCTACAAGATGGGCTTGATCAACAGTGACTTCAGCTACTCAACCGCCATCGATGTGGTCAACTCAATCATTAACATCGTCCTGATTTTGACTTTCAACCGCATTGCCAAGAGTAAAAACAAAGAAGGAGGGCTGTGGTAATGCACTACAAACGAAAAGAACTTGCAACAGACCGAGTGTTTTCATTGGTAGTGAACAGCTTTCTGTTCATAAGCCTGGTCATCGTCCTCTATCCGCTGCTGTATATCGTCGCCTGCTCGTTCAGTGAGCCGCAGGCGGTGATGGCCAAGAAGGTGTGGCTCTTTCCCGTCAATTTTGATTTGGTAAGCTACAAGGCAGTCTTTACCAACAAGCAGATTGGAACCGGCTATATGAACAGCCTCTACTATATGGTGACAGGGACTGTGGTCAGCGTGCTGCTTACCATGTTGCTCGCCTATCCGCTTTCGCGCAAGGAGTTCTACGGGCGCTCGGTGGTGACCAAGCTCATCCTCTTTACCATGCTCTTCACCGGTGGAACCATCCCCCTGTACCTGGTGGTGCGCAACCTCGGCATCTACGACTCCAGGTGGGCGATCATCCTTCCCAACGCCATTACCGTTTGGAACGTCATTATAGCCCGCACCTTCCTGCAGGAGAACATCTCCGATGAGCTGTACGAAGCAGCCGAAATCGATGGCTGCTCGGACATTCGCTTCCTTATCTCGTTCGTCTTCCCCCTAAGCGGTGCGATAGTGGCCGTCCTTGCCCTTTTCTATGCAGTAGGGCAGTGGAACAAGTACTTCGATGCCCTGTTGTATCTGCAGAAGCAGGCCCTCTATCCCCTGCAGATTGTGCTGCGCAATATTCTGATCATCAACCGCAACACTCCCTCAATGACCGTCGATGTCGAGGCCGCCATCAGGGCTCAGGGCCTCAGCGAGACGATCCGCTATGCAGTCATCGTTGTAGCCAGTGTTCCGCTTCTGGTAATCTACCCGTTCGTGCAAAGGTTTTTCGTCAAGGGAGTCATGATCGGCTCCGTCAAAGGTTAGGAGTACCCAGCTTCCCTGTGGAGGCTGCATACAATAGGAGGAATCCATGAAGAAAACGTTGTGTATCGTATTGCTGGTCGCTCTTTTGCTGCCGGCCTCGCTGGTTGCCCAAGGCTCGAAGGAGAGTGCTGCGGCAAAATCTACTGTTGAGTATACCCCTGTCGGGACCTTCCCGATCGTGAAGACCCCCATTACGGTGGACATCATGGTCGCTCAGCCCCCCTGTGTCGAGGATTACAACACCAACCGGTTCACCAAGTACATGGAAGAACTGACCGGTATCAAGGTGAACTACATCATGATTCCCGAGCAGGCCGCAACCGAAAAGCTCGCCTTGGTTCTGGCAAGCGGCGATTACCCCGATGCCTTTCTTGGCTTTGGTGTAAACAATACTTTGGAAACCACCTATGGTGCTCAGGAAGGCCTCTTCATGCCGCTGAACAAGTTCTACTCCAAAGAGTGGATGCCCAACATGATGAAAGCCTTTGAAGAGTTCCCCGGCGGTATCGGGTTCATGACCAATATCGACGGAAACATCTACTCGCTTCCCCGCCTCGAAGGTTGCTACCACTGCTCCAACCAGGCAAAGCTGTTCGTCTACCAGCCCTTCCTTGACAAGCTTGGCATGAAGATGCCCACCACCACCGATGAGTTCTACCAGGTGCTGAAGGCCATGAAGGAACAGGACGCCAACGGAAATGGTAAGGCAGACGAGATTCCGCTCGCCGGCTCCATCATCGGCTGGTCCGACCAAGTCGAGCGCTTCTTGCTCAACTCCTTCATCTACACCGACCTGGACACCAACATCAACGCCAACGCCGATGACAACGTAGGCTATATGATGAACAACGGCAAGGTCGACACCGCTGTGAACAAGCCGGCTTTCCGTGAGGGTCTTGCCTTCATCAATAAGCTGTACAAGGAAGGTCTGCTCTATAACGGATCCTTCACCCAGGATTCCAGCCAGCTGACCCAGCTCGTCGAGAGCTCAGCCCAGCCGGTCGTCGGTTTTGCAGCTGGTGGTTGGAGAGGCCAGTTCGCCACTATTGGTGGAGAGCGTTTCAACAACTTCCGCGCCATTGCCCCCCTGAAAGGACCCAAAGGCGCACAGTACTCGGTTGCTTTCTTCCAGAATCCTGAAATCGGTGAACTGGTGCTCAGCAGCGACACCAAGTATGCCGAAGCCATCATGCGCTACTTCGATTTCATGTACAGCCCCGAAGGCACTCTTCTGCAGCGCAACGGCTTCAAAGGTGAGGCTTGGGATTGGGCGAAGAGCGGCCAGGTCGGTCTCGATGGAAAGCCTGCCGTTTGGCAGCAGCTGAAACTTTGGAACGACAAGGATCCCCAGAACGACACCTGGATCCAGACCTACACTGCAGCCATGACTCCGTCCTTGAAGAACGGCTTGGCCTCCAAGCCCATGACTCAGGACAATCCCGAGTACTACCTGCCGGGCAACAATGAAAAGACCCTCTTTGACGAGACATTCAACCTGTACAAGCCCTACGAGGACACCTCGGTGGAAGTTCCCGTACTGAAGTATACAGCCGAAGAGAGTGAGAAGTTCTCAACCGTCAAGCGTGAGCTTGCCAACTACATCCGCCAGAGTGCCGTCAAGTTCATGGTTGGTTCGTTGAATGTCAACGACGACAAGGTATGGAACGAGTACGTTGCAAACCTGGAGAAGCTGCAGTTGAAGTCGGTTCTCGACCTCATGAACACTGCCTACGCTCGCCAGTACAAATAAGCATCACAACACTGCATAGGGCCCTTGAGGCCCTATGGTGTAGATAGGGAGGAGTGGACAGGTGCGAAAGAAGCCGAACATCGTCTATATACTTGCAGATGATCTGGGCTACGGTGATGTCTCATCACTGAATCCCGATTGTCCTTTCGTCACCTCCCACTTCGACCGTTTGGCACAACAGGGCATGTGCTTCACCGACGCCCATGCCACCAGTGCCGTCTGCACCCCCAGCCGATACAGCATCATCACCGGGCGCTATAACTGGCGTTCACAGCTGAAGAGCTATGTGCTGGGTGGGTTTTCTCCGCCCCTTATTGATGAAAACAGAAAAACTGTGGCCCAACTCCTCAAACGAGGCGGGTACGCCACCCATGCAGTAGGCAAGTGGCATCTGGGCATGGACCTTCCCAAACAGGATGGTTTTATCGAGGCGGCTGAATTCGGTGACAGCCATCCCATCGACTATACCAAGCCTATCAAGAGAGGGCCGACCAGCGTTGGCTTTGACTCCTATTACGGGATCAGCGGCTCACTGGACATGCCACCCTACGTCTACATCAAGGATGACATGTTCACCGCAGTTCCCACCAGGACCACCAAGGGCACGGGCAAGGGCTTCTGGCGCGAGGGTTTGACTGCCGATGATTTTGTCCATGAAGAGGTGTTGGACCATCTCACAGACAAGGCCTTGGAGGTGATCAGGGAGAACAGGGAACGATCGTTCTTTCTCTACTTTGCCCTCCCGGCCCCCCATACTCCCATTCTTCCCCATCCAAGGTTCAGGGGAAAGTCGAACACCAATGCCTATGGGGATTTTGTCCTTCACTGCGATGATGTGGTGGGTAGGGTGCTCGATGAGCTCAAAGAGAACGGCATCGATGAGCACACCCTGGTCATCTTCACCAGCGACAACGGTTGCTCGCCGATGGCCGACTTTGCAGAGCTTGCACGGTTCGGGCACAACCCAAGCTACCACTTCAGGGGTATGAAATCGGACATTTTTGAAGGTGGACACCGGGTGCCGCTTCTGATGCGCTGGCCTGAGGTGATAGCGCCGCATTCAATTTCCAACCACCTTGTCTGCCTATCCGATTTCTATGCTACTGCCGCCGATATTCTTGGTTTCGGCTTGGTCGAGGATGAGGCGGTGGATAGTGTGAGCCTTCTGCCGTTGCTCTCAGACACTACTCACCCTGAAGTACGAGATTCATTGGTCCATCAGAGCCTTGACGGTTCGCTATCCCTGAGAAAAGGAGCATACAAGCTTGAGATGTGCAAAGGCTCGGGCGGGTGGTCATACCCTTCAAGCGGAAGCGAGGATGCACAGAATCTTCCTTCCGTGCAGTTGTACAACCTTGAGTGCGATATTGCAGAGACGGTGAATGTGCAGGCCGAGCACCCTGATCTGGTAGCTGCCATGAGACAAGAACTTGCCTGCCTCGTAAGGGAAGGCAGAAGTACATCCGGCCCCCGACAGCTCAACGACGGGGTTGCTGTTTGGGAGACGGTTGCCTGGCTTGACGACTGATGCTTTTTCCCGTGAAAAGGGGTTTCCCTATGGTATACTGACTGCACCTATGAGAAAGCCTGAGCATAAAATTCCTGCATCCAGAACACTGCTGTTGTTCCTTCCCGCCCTCATACTCTGTTTTGTCATACTCATTCTCGCCCAAAACTGGATGTTGATGACCGTGCGCAGGGACAAGCAGGAGCAGACCTACTCGATGCTCCACCTCATTCGTTCCACCACCGACCTTTCGTTGGACCAGATGTACAAGCTCAGCCAGATGCTGCTCTTGGACAACGATATCGCCAAATTCATCTACCAGGGAGAGATCGAGAGCGGTTCGGTCGATATTCAGACCCTCATCGATGCAAAAGGCGTCCTGCCTACGGCAACAAACATCAATGCCATGCTGGCCGAGGTCTACATATACTCCAACCGCAGCGGCTATATCCTCTCTTCTCAGAATGCCTTCCTGGAACCTGAGAAAATGTACCCTTCCATGTTCGCCTTCGAGGGATTGAACTACCGTCAGTTCCGCAGCAAGTACCTGACACCCGCCTTCAACCGTTCCTTCTTTCCCCAAACCGATGCCTTGGTGCATGGGAGAAATCGGTCGGTCATTCCGTTGGTCCAGACGTTTCCTTTGAATAATCCCGCAGCCAATGCGGGCAAGATCATGCTGCTGCTCGACAGCAGCTACATCGTGGACTTGCTTTCGCAGCAGATAGAGGGGGCAAGCCCCACCGTCTATGTCACAGACAGCAAGGGAGCCGTGATCACCTACTCGGGCGACCCCGCCTTCATCCTGGGGGATGGGTATGCCGACGGTCAGCATCGAGTGTCCATTGAAGGCCAGGAGTATGTGCTCTCGGTTCTCTCCTCGAACGCAAGCGGTCTGAGGTTTTTCAGCCTGCTCTCGCTCAAACAGATCAACGCCATGCTCAATCCCATGTGGCCTGTGCTGGTGATTCTCAGCATCGGGATGTTTCTGCTGCTCTCCTTCTTTGCCGTCTATATGCTTGCACGCAGCAACCGCCACTGGACCGAGCTGCTCGGCTTGGTCGATGTAAGCGGGAAACCGCTTCCCTATGAGCAGGCGGTCGGGTACATCAAGAATATCGTTGAGGAGGACCGAAGCAAGGTACGCCAAGCCGGTGGCACTCCCTTTATCACCGACACATTCTTTCGTCGATTGATTCACGGGAAAATGCTGGGGACAGCCGAGATTCAGGCGATGCTCAAGCAGGTCCAGAAGGATATCGATTTGAACTCTCCCAACACCTTCCAAATGGTGCATATCGCAATCCATGATGTGCAGGATTTTCTATCCAGTGATCGGCTGGAGGACATCGACTTCACCCGAATTGCGGCCCAAAAGCAGGCGATGCGTGCGTTCGGCCAGCAGTACTACCTCTACATGGACTTCTCATTCTCGATTTGGATCATGCTCTGGCATGGTGACGGCCGCTTTCTGGATACACAGATCGATCAGTTCTATAAGGAGTTCATCCAAGTCTCGCCTTGTATCACGAGCATGGCGGTCAGCTCGGCCAAGCACGGTCTTGACGAGATTTTCTCGGCAACCAATGAGTGCAGCGAGGTCCAGCAGAGCCTGCTCAGTGAGAAACAGGTGGAGGTCATGCGCCGTTATACCGAGTTGAGCCTCAAGCGTGAGCCGTACCACTACAGCCTCGATATGGAGCGCAAGCTCTCCGGTGCTGTCATGAAAGGGGAGCGGCAGGCCTTGGAGGAGATCCTAAGGACCATCGAGCAGGATAACTTTGTTGCCAGGAATCTGGGGCCTGAAGAGCATGCCAATCTCATGAAGGTGCTCTATGCGACGGCGATCAAGCTCAGTCAGAGCCTCAGGCTGACACTCCACCAGTCGGTGTTTGAGTCGTATGCCGAGGTCAAGCAGTTCTTTCTCTCCCAGGCGTTGGCGATCAACAGGGCAAAGAGTGATAAGGATGAGGTGCTCGTCCAACGGATTATTGGCTATATACACGACCATTATGCCGATCCGGGCTTGAACCTCTCCAATATGGCGGGTGACTTCGGCTTGAAGGAGAGCTTTCTCTACCACTTCATGCAGACCCGCATGGAGACATCGTTTGCCCAGTATTTGGAGGCGTACCGCCTTGAGCGCGCTCTTGCCCTGTTTGCCGAGAAGCAGATGACGATCAGTGAGATCACCTCCTTCTGTGGGTACTCCAATGCCCAGACCTTCCGCAGGGCGTTCCAAAAGCGCTATGGGATGCTTCCTTCCGATTATCAGAAAACGGTGCTGTATCAGAAGAAGTAGGGCAGATCATGCGGTATTGGGAGTACCAATTAGGAACAAAATTCTCTTGTTTCACATTCCCTACTCGATTTCAGACATGAAAACCTACAAATTTGTTGCTGGTTTGCAAAAAATCGTATAATCGTTGACCGCCCTATGTGAGCATGATACCTTCAAGTGAGGGGTTGTCCCCGAAAAGGAAGGTTTGCATGAAACACACACAACGTGCTTTGGGTTTTCTCTTGATTATGCTGCTTGTGCTAGGCTCAGTCTTTGCCGCCGGTTCGAAAGAAGCTGCAGCACCTGCCAGTACGGTCATGGAGGACAAGGTCTCCATGTATGCCAGTATTACCTCCATTGAGCCGATTATTGAAGCATTTACTGCCGATACCGGGGTTGCTGCAGAGAACACCCGACTATCGACTGCACGCTTTGTCTCCACCGTGCTTACCGAGTTCGAGGCCGGCAAGCTTGCCGCCGACGTACTGCAGGGGCCGCTTCCGGTGCTGGAAATCCTCAAGGAACAGGGCGTGATCGCCGACTATGTCTCCCCGATGGGCGAGACCTATCCAGAGTGGGCGAGAAGGGACGGCATCTACCTCTTTGGCATTGAATATGTTGCACTCATCTACAACACCGAGCTCGTTGCTCCGGCCGATGTTCCCAAGCGCTACGAAGATTTGACCGATCCCAAGTGGAAGGATCAGATAGTCATGGCAAACCCTGCCAGCCATGCAACGACCATCAGCTGGCTTGTAGGTTTGAAGGAACATGTATTTGCCACCGAGAAAGAGTGGTATGACTTCCTGCGCGGTCTTGCGGCCAACAACCCGATGTTTGTTGCATCCTTCAGCCCGACTCCCGCCCCGATTGAGAGCGGCGAGAAGAAAATCGGTATCTCGATGCCCAAGTACATCGTAACCAAGGCTCCGGCTCCGCTGGCTTGGGCGCAGGTCTCCCAGCCGATGCTCGGCAGCCCCCGTGCAATTGCCATCACCAAGGATGCCCCCCATCCCAACGCTGCCAAGGCGTTCATGGAGTATTGGCTTTCCAACAAGGCCATGGGCATGCTGGCAAACGAAGTCGGTGAATATGTGTTGACCCCTGGCGTCTATCCTCCGATCAAGGATATCGAGAAGGCTGAGGTCATCGCCATTCGCGAGCTTTCCGACGAGGAGCTGGTGAAGTGGGGTGCTGAGTTCGAGAAAATTTTCGAAAAGAAATAACCGATACGGAAAGCAGGAAGAAGCGGATGGAAATTCAGATCAGCGGCGTTAAGAAGTACTATCATTCCGAGGGGAAAATCATCAAGGCACTGGACGGGGTGAACCTAACCATTCCAGCGAATAAGATTTTCACTCTGCTTGGTCCCAGCGGTTGTGGTAAAACCACGCTGCTCAGGAGCATTGTCGGCCTGGAAACCCCTGATGAAGGGGAGATTCGCATCGGGGACACCATTGTGTGGTCAAGCGAGAAACGCATCGATGTCCCTACCGAGAAGCGGGGACTGGGTATGGTATTCCAGACCTACGCAATCTGGCCGCATATGGATGTGTTCAACAACGTTGCCTATCCGCTTCAGAACATGAAGCTTCCCAAGGATGAGATCGTCCGCAGGGTCGAGAAGACCCTGCAGTTCGTCCAGCTTGAGGGCTTTGGTGGACGTCCTGCCACTCGTCTTTCGGGCGGTCAGCAGCAGCGTGTCGCCCTTGCGAGGGCGCTCGTTGCCGAGCCCAAGGTCATTTTGTTCGATGAGCCGCTCTCCAACCTTGATGCCAAGCTTCGTGAGGAGACCCGCAAGGAACTTCGAAGCTTCCTCAGTGAACTGCAGATTACCGCGGTGTATGTAACCCACGACCGTATCGAGGCCTTGGCCCTCAGTGACCAGATCGGGGTCATGCGAGCCGGCAATATTATCGAGATTGGGGACCCGAAGAAGATTTACTTTGACTCCGAGCATCAGTTTGTAGCCGATTTCATCGGTCGTTCCAACCTGCTTCCGGTGACCATCCAGGAGCAGGGGAAGGACTTCACCAAGGTTGTTTCCGCCATTGGAACGTTCACCTGCAGCAAACGGGAGTTTCCTGCAGGCAGTGAGATCACCCTCTGTATCAGGCCGGAGTTCGTCGACCTGATCGATCCGGCGGATAAGGGGAAGCATCAGAATACCTTGACCGGAAGAATGCACACCATGGTGTTTGTCGGTGAGGTGTATGAGAGTGAGATCATGGTCGGCGATCAACTGATAATGGTGAAAGTCGATCCCGATTCGAAGGTGAAGGAAGGGGATGAGGTGGTGGTTTCCATCGCAGCAGAGCACTGTCTATTGGTAGCAAGGTAGGGCTTCTATGGCAAAAACACGGCATACAAAGCTTACCTATCTGTTGATCCTGATTCTCGTCCTGCTCACCATGGCTCCGGTGGTCATGTTGGTGATCGGAAGCTTTTCGAAAGGGCTGCGCAACGTAGGGGCCTTTACCTTCGACAAGTATATCTCCGTCTACACCGACCCCGCCTTGTTGGCGGTCCTTCTCAACACCGTGGTGTTCGTAGGCGGCTCTGCACTCTTTGCGACGGTTCTCTCACTCTTTCTGGCATACCTGAACAACCGGACGAACATCCATTGGAAGTTCTTGTTCAAGGTTCTGTCCGTAGTGCCGATGATGATCCCCCACGTATTGTTCGCAGTCAGTTGGGCGCTCCTGCTCAATCCCTCCAATGGGATTCTGAACCTGTGGCTTCAGCAGGCTTTCGGTTTGGCGAAGGCTCCGTTCAACATCTATTCTCTTCCGGGTATGATCATGGTGGAAGGCTTGCTGGACTTGCCGATTGCCTATCTGATCATCTCTCCCGCCATGGCCTCGTTTGACGTATCGCTTGAGGAATCCTCCAAGGTCTTCGGCGGAAGCAACATGAAGACACTTTTCAAGATCACCCTGCCTGTGTTACGTCCTGCCATCCTGGCCGCCTTCATTTTGTGCGTAGTGCGCTGTCTTGCCTCCTTTGCTGTTCCTTCGGTATTGGGAATGCCAGGACGTGTATACGTTCTTGCGACCTACATCTACCGAACAGTCAACACAGGCTTTATCGCAGACTACGGCAAGGCTGCAGCGATCGGCATGAGTATTCTGGTGCTCTCCATCTCCCTCATTTATGTCTACCGCTATTTCACCCGCAGCAGCGAGAAATTCGTCACAGTCTCAAGCCGCGGTTTCAAGCCGGTTGTAATCGAGCTCAAGCGGGCGAGAATCCCCTTGTTCATCGTTCTGCTTTTGGTCTCCTTCGTTTTGATCGTCCTTCCCGTTCTGGTTTTGCTCTATACTTCATTCGTCCCGTATTCGATGGTGCCCAGTGCAAGGGCCTTCTCCATGATGAATTTCGACCATTGGAAGACGGTCATGAAGGACCCGATTTCGCTGCTCTCCTTGAAGAACAGTCTGTTCCTCGGAATCGTGGGGGCGACATTGGGTACGGTGCTCTCCCTTTTTGTCGCCTATGTCATCGTCAAGGTGAAGAGCAAGGCTGCCGGTGTGCTGGAGTCGCTCAGTTTTCTCTCCTTCTCTTTCCCGGGCATCGTCATCGGTATCGGGTTCATGTGGTTCTTTATCAAGACGCCGCTCTATGCCACCATCTGGGCTCTCTTGATCGGCTACATCGCCACCTACCTACCGTATGGCATTCGCCCGTTGACCAGTGCATTTGTGCAGATTCACAGCCACTTGGAGGAGTCCTCGGCGGTGTGTGGGGCAAGCCTGCTGACCACCATGCGGCGCATCGTGGTCCCTCTCCTGGTTCCAGGCATTGTCTCCGGCTGGGTGTTGATGGCTACGATGTTCCTGCGCGAACTTTCCCTTTCGGTGGTGCTCTCCCGCCCTGGTACGGAGGTTCTGGCAGTTCAGATTCTTCGTTTCAGCGAGGATGGGCTGTGGGGCAGGCTGTCGGCCTTGGGAATCATCATGATTTTCTTCTCAACACTGTTGGTGGTGGCAGCCAACTTGGTGGGCAACCACTATAAGCCTGCTCATAACTAAGAACGTATATACTCAATACAGGCCCCTTCTTGCGGATGCAGGAAGGGGTTTTTACAATCAGGATACACAACTATCTGATGTGTCTCTGATCATTTCCTGAATAGGTATCACGAGAAGTGTCGGATAATCACTTAAAATAATCCGATAATACTAGCTTTATCGGATAATATCGGATAATATCGGATATGGAGGATACCATGCGATATGAATCAATCGAGTCAAAAATCCTGGAATTTAAGGAACGGTTAGATGACTACTCCCGACTGCTGGAGACCGTCACAGCCTTCGCAAACACGCAGGGAGGAACAATCATCATCGGAATCAGGGATAGTGATCGGCTGATTGTCGGTTTAGACAGGGACGATATTGAACGCTATAGCCAAGAACTACCTCAGGCTATCGTAGATGCCGTATCACCACAAATTGCGGTAGACTTGTACGAACAGCATATCGGAGGGAAGACCTGTGTAATAATCCGTGTATTTCCAGGCCCGCAGAAACCTTATTTTCTGAAAAGAGTAGGGTATCCCCTTGGGGTGTTCATCCGTTTTGGCGCTCATAACAGGGTTGCTGATACCTATGCAATCGAGCAATTCTCCCAGAGCCGTAGTGGGGTACGGTACGAACAGCAACCCTGTCCAGAGATTTCCTATGAGGATCTCTCGAAAGATTTGCTTGGGAATCTGTTCACCAACTATGACCAATCGATACTCATTGGAGCTGGATATGCTTTAGCAGAAGTATCGGGCAGGACCATCCCAAATGTTGCCGGAACGCTGTTATTCTACCCTAATCATCAAAAAATCATAGCAGAGTCAGGAATTGCGGTAAGTGTCTATGCAGATGATGATAAACGGTATTTGATCAAGAAAGAGGATTTTTCTGGTGGGCTCATTCCCATGGTTGAGCAAGTGTACGCTTTCATCATGAGTCTTCTGGGCTCGCACTATGAGCTGGATGGATTGGTCAAGCGTCCGATAGCGTATGACATTCCGCAAACTGCCATTCGTGAAGCACTTGTCAATGCAGTGGCACATAGGGCTTACGACTATGAGGCTCCTACGCGGATTACTCTTTTTCCGGATAGGATTGAATTCTTGAATCCGGGTACGTTCTATGCACCGATCAATCCAGAGAATCTCAAGGAAGGCCTTTCTCGATACCGAAATCCCTTGATTTCCGATGCCTTGAGGAAGAAAGGATATATGGAAAAGCAAGGTATAGGTATCAACCTCATCATAGCAAGTTGCCTTGAAGCCGGTCTCGGGGAGCCTCAGTTCATCGAGCTTGAGCATCATGTGAAACTGGTCATGTTCAGAAGGCAATCAAGCGCCGATTATGTTTCTGATGCTCCAGAGTATCCCTACGACATTCCTGTCATGAAGCGATATTTCTCAGCAAAAGGATTCTTTTCCTCCAAGGAGTTCGCCCAGTACATCGGTAAGTCGGTATCCATGGCCAAGAAGGTACTGTTTGAATTGCAGCAGCAAAAGGTGGTTGAAATGGTTGGCAAAGGTCCTGCCACGAAGTATCGGTTTATCAACTAGATGAATCGGCCTGCAGGCACCTCGAACAATGAGCCCAGCTTAAGGGCCATAGCCCGGCTGATGGGCTTAATTCCGTTCTCCATGTTGGATACAAACTGCTTGGAGATTCCCAGCTTGTTGCCAAGCTCGGTCTGGTTCATATGGGCAAGCCTCCGGTAGAAACGCAAGTTGCCTCCCGGAGTCTCTTCAGCCTTCGACTCCTTGTACCAAGCCATTTCTTGAACTTCCATCAAGGTATCTTCTTCCTCCTCAAACTCAATATGCAGAGAGTTTTTGTATTCAGAGGAGAGAAAATCCAGAAGGTTTTTAGGAATTTTCCCCGAGACAGTGAAATCAATAGGGGGCTTTTTCACGACTACCAACATAGAATACCTCCACAATCCATGTGTCTTTTTCACATCGCCAACATGCTACCCAATGATACGCAAGATGGCAATGATACGTTTGTTTTCCCAATGCACTAAAATTATGATACTTCGGTTGCACCGGGCCAGTCTCTTTCATATCGTCAATCAAATGCCGTAACGTTTCTTTAGCATTTTTTGGCATTTCCTTAATTACTTTGCTGAACTTGGATGACATTTTTATGATGTAGTTCACACTTAAAGAGTACTATAAAATTTATTACTTTGCAAGTTGTTTCCCATAGCTTGACAGATACCCTCAGGGAATGTCTTTTTTTCACATCCTAAGGTGAAAGCATATTTATAAATTCCCTATCGAGTACATATCAGAAAGAGAATTGATTCCTCACATTGCTAAGAGTTAATGTATCATTCATACCGAAACCGCACCGTTCTGGTATCCTCATCTAATCAAGAAAGAGGATTTCTCAGGTGGGCTCAATCCCATGGTTGAGCAAGCGTACGCTTTTAGTCATGCACTATGTACTGGATGGATTGGTCAAGCGTCCGGTAGCGTATGACATACCGTAAACTGCCATTCGTGAAGCACTTGTCAATGCAGTGGCACATAGGGCTTACGACTATGAGGCTCCTACGCGGATTACTCTTTTTCCGGATAGGATTGAATTCTTGAATCCGGGTACGTTCTATGCTCCCATCAATCCAGGGCATCAACATCAATCTGATCACACGAAGTTGTCTTGAAGCCGGTCTTGGAGAACCTTTTGAACAAGTGTGCGAAAGATGTGATGTCGTTTGTTCGCTATGTATGCCCTGCTCATCAACGAATTTCTCATCATTCATCCACAGTCTCCGTGAAACCAATAGGCTCAAGTAAGGAATCCAAAGGCCATTCGAAATTTTCTTCTTTCAGCATTTCTCTGTTGTTCTCCGGTATTCCATACTCGGAGTGTAGATATTGTTTCTCGTATCAAAGATATGAACAAATGTTCATTGTTGCTGGTTTGTACGAACAAACATTCTCATTGACAGTAGAAAATTGCCAATCCTATGATATATACAGAAACGTAATATTGAACAATTGTTCAAAAGGTAGGAACGGATGAACGGACTCGAAAGAAAGAAAACTACACTGATGAACCATGGGGGAAAGCTCTTCCTTGCAGCATTTGACCATCCACAGATCTATGGGGTCATGCAGGGATTGGAAGATCCCCGTCAGGCTATCAAGCGCATCCTCGATACCGACATAGACGGCTATATTCTCAACCCTGGGATTTTCTCTCTCATAGACGCCTCGTTGGTGCAGAACAAAAAGCTGGTGCTTCGTGCTTCGTTGGGCGGAACGCTGATGGGCTCCACATTTGCCGATTATCACAGCATCATGGTCTCTCCCAAACAGGCTTTGGATCTGGGATCTGACGCCGTGCTCATCATGCTGGTGTTGGGAGGCTCCCATGACAAGGAGTCCATGACCGATGTAGCCAAGGCAATAGATGCCTTCCACCAGTACTCCATCCCAGTAATGGTGGAAGTTCTGCATGCCGATTACACCAAGAACAATGAAAGTTCCTTCATCAGAAACGGAGTACGCATTGCAGCCGAGATCGGTGCAGATTTTGTCAAGGCATTCTACTGCGAGGACTTTGCCTCAGTGGTAGCAGGTTGCCCGGTTCCCATCGTCCTGGCTGGAGGCCCCAAGGAAGCCAATATCCTGGATATTGCCAAGACCGTCGTTGATGCTGGTGCCGTTGGATTTGCCTTTGGAAGGAATCTGTTCCAAAGCGAAAAGCCGGAAGAAGTCGTTGCCTCTTTGTGTGAGGTCCTTCGGGGGTAAGCATGTTGGATGACCGTGAACTGCTGTATACCATCGCCTCCCTCTACCACGAGAAGGGAAAGAACCAACAGGAGATATCAAACCTGTTGAATCTCTCCCGTCCGATGGTATCCAGGGCGTTGGCCAAGGCAGAGGATCTGGGAATCGTGCGCATACAGGTAATCCCTCCAGCTGGGTGTTCTCCTTTGGAGATGGATCTTGCAAAGGCATTGGGGATTAAGCGGGTGGTGATAGGCCAGTATACCGAGCAAAGCGGTAATGACCGGGATAACCGTATCAGAGCCATTGCAGCATCCGCCGGGAGTTTCTTGTCTCTCGCAGTGCAGTCGGGTATGGCGGTGGGAGTAGGATGGGGTATCACCGTTCACCGCAGTATTCTTGCACTTCCTGATTGTCCCAACCTGAAGGGGGTAACAGTTGTTCCCATGGTAGGCAGTGCCGGTCGTACCGAGTCCCACTACCAGGTCAACATCATTGCAGACCGGATGGCTGAGAAGCTTCACGGCAACGCTCTGTTCTTCAATATCCCTGCTTTTGTATCGGATTTGAAGGTCCGAGACTTTTTCAGTCGCGATCCCCAGATGAAAGCCATCCAGGATTTGTGGAACAGACTCGATATTGCCATCGTGGGGCTTGGGGCCTTTGGGGGCACCCCAAGCTTTCCGGTAGGGGAGTACACCTTGGAAGCCTTGGAAGATTTGCAGCGGCAGAAGGTCGTCGGGGACATCCTGGGCCGGTTCTTCAATACCGAAGGGTTCATTGGAGATGTAGCACCGGATGACAGCCTGATAACCCGACCTATGCCCAACGTGAATGAGAAAGTCTATCTCGGCATACCGGTGGACGCATTGAGAAAGGCGAAACAGATCGTGTGCATCTGTGGAGGGAGTCTGAAAATTCCCGGCATCCGCACGGCAGCGGCCTTAAACTTGTTTGATTGTTTGATAACCGACTCACAGACTGCCGAGCAGCTCGCTGAGTCATTGGAGAGATGAATGAAAGCATTAATGTATACAGGCATAGGCGAACTTGCAATGCAAGAGGTTGCCGATGCAGAGGGAGCGTACGTTGTCCGCGTGTTGGGCTGCGGAATCTGCGGAACCGATTTGAAAACCTTCAACGTCGGTCATCACTTTTTCAAGCCCCCCACGATTCTCGGCCATGAGTTTGTCGGGCAGCTTGTCCGCGTGCCAGAAGAGTCCTCCTATACGGTAGGCGATAAGGTTGTGGTTGCTCCCTACTATGAGTGCGGCGCCTGCAACAATTGCTCCACCGATTTGAAGCAGATGTGTACCAATAAACACTATGTATCCTCAGGTGCCTTCTGTGAATATGTAGCCATCCCAGCCGACTATGTTCAGGGCCTGATTCGCCTTTCACAGGACTGTGATGAGCAGGTTTTCACCTTGGTAGAGCCGCTTGCCTGTGTCTTGAACGGTATTGACCACCTGCGTATCCGACCTTGGTCAAAGGCACTAGTGGTGGGGGGAGGCCCGATGGGAATCCTCTTTGCGCTCTACTTCCAGGATACCGGGGTGCCGGTAACGGTAGTGGAGCCGAACGCCTATCGCAAACAGATGATTGAGAGCTGGGGTATTGAGTGCATTGACCCAGTCGACTCCGATCCAAGCAAGTATGACCAGGTCATCATCAGTGTCAACCAAGCATCGCTCATTGCTGATGCCGTGCATCGAATTGCTAATGGAGGGACGGTTCTGGCTTTCAGTGGCCTGAAGAAGCAGGACACCTTTGAAGCTGATGCCTATTCCATCCATTATCGAGAAGTCTCGGTAACCGGTTGCAGCGGGTTTGCGCTCTCCCACTTCACCCATGCTTACTCGATGATCGAGGCAAAACAGTCCCACTATGCCAAGCTGATTACCCACAGGCTTGATCTCGAACAAGGTCTGGAGGCCTTTGAACTGCTGAGGCAGGGAAAAGCCTTCAAAATCGTGCTGAAACCGTAAGAGGTGTGTAGATGACGGTAGCCATTGTATTCAACAAGCAATCATCACTTACTTCACACCAGCTTGAAGCATTGGGTTCTTCCATCATGCAGTTTTTTCAGGGGTCCTCCTTCGTAGCTTGCCGAGGATATGGACATCACTATGTAGCGGGAGCAACCGTGCTTGAGGTCGAAGAACACTCCGATTACAAGACGCAGCTTGCTGCGATGGTGGACTCCCTTCTTGCTGCCAAAATCACCCATCTGGTTACGGTCGGTGGGGATGGGCTTGCCAGCTATATAGCGTCCCAGCTCATACGACGCAAGGCACAGGTGACCCTGCTTGGCATTGCAGCAGGAACAGCGAACGTTGGTCCGATCGTGAGCTATACCGCAGAGGAGTTTGCCTCTCTCAAGCCATCCGATCTTGAGGAGGTTGCCATAGACGGCATTGCCGTCTCTGATGAGTCAGGCTTTCTCGGAGTAGGGTTCAACGATGTCATTCTGGGCAACTCTTTTTTGGGTACCGAAGATGGGGTATGTTGCAACCTCTCGGTAGAAGAGTTGCTGCTGCACAATAAACGCGTGCCGATTTCGGTAGGAAAGCATGTGGTTTCCGACCAGTTTTCTATTACGGTGGATGGGAAGAGGAAGGATTTTGATGCTTCGGTCCCCATTGAACAGATTGTCATTTCATCGATGCAGTTCGACCAGCTCTACGGACGGGCGATCATGGGTGCGCTCTGCCTTGGAAAGGTCAGAGAGTGTCTTGGCGCAGTAGGTTTGTGTTCACGCAATGTCGTTGATTGCAATCCTGAATCGTGGAACTACAGTGGATTTACCACCATGCAGCATCTTGTCTTCAGCGAACAGAGCAGGGTGGAGTTCTCGTCTTTGGGTCCTGACGCCCATATCGTGATCGATGGCAATCCTTTCCTGAGACACGGAAAGGTGACATGTACCTTGCTAGGTGGTGCTGTGAAGGCACTGAAACACAAGAGAGGCTTGTAATGAGAGAGAAAAGCAGCGCAATGCGCATCCATCGGGTAACCATCCTCGGTAAGCGGTACGAAAGCGCGCAAGTACGGGCTGCGGCGGTGTTGCTGCTGCCCACCCTGATCGCCATCATCCTTCTGTTCCTGATTCCGGTAGTGCAGGTGGTGGCCTATAGTTTTACCAACTATAACCTGACAACCGGGATGAAAGCCTACAACGGGCTTGCAAACTACGAATACCTCTTTACAGATGACCGATTCTTCAAGGCTATCCGCAACACCTTTACCTTTGCAACGTTGAAGCTGGTTATCGATACCTCCCTCGCGTTGGCCATTGCTCTTATGCTCGACTCGGCCATCCCCCTGAAGAAGTACCTACGTTCGGCCTATTTTGCCCCGGTTGTGGTACCGGTGGTCGCTTCCAGCTTGATTTGGATATGGTTTTTCGATCCAGGGATCGGACCGTTCAACCAAATCCTCTCAGCTTTGGGACTGCCTACCAGCGAGTGGCTCTACCACGAGGATACCGCCCTGCTCTCCATCCTGATGTTCTCCATCTGGAAGGGTTTGGGGTACAACGTCGTCCTCTTTCTAGCAGGACTGCAGAATATTCCCACTTCCTATATTGAAGCAGCCCAGGTCGATGGGGCCAAGGCTTATCAGGTGTTGTTCAAGATAAAACTGCCGCTGCTGCGTCCCATCATCTCGTTCGTGTTGATGATCGGCATCATCAATACCTTCAAGGTTTTTGCCGAAGTAAACGTGATGACTCCCAAGGGAGGTCCCTTGTACTCGACAGCCCTGATGGTCAACTACATCTACGATACCGCCTTCACCAGTGGAAGGATGGGGAGGGCTTGCAGCGCATCCATCATCCTGTTTCTCATCATCTTCGCCCTGACGATCATCCAGACAAAGCTGGATGCACGAAAAACCATCTCCTTGGAGTAACGAAATGGCTAAAAAACTGAAACGCATGAGCATACCGATTTTCCTGATTCTGTTGCTCGGCTCGATTGCCATGATCTTCCCCTTCGTATGGATGATCCTTTCGGCTTTCAAGACGGTACCGGATGTATATGCCTATCCTCCCAAGTGGTTGCCCAGCAGCTGGAAATTCAACAACTATGTGAAGGTCTTCCAGATGATTCCATTTGCGAAGTACTACTTCAACAGTATCTTCACCTCCACCGTGCAGACTGCCATCCAGCTCTTCCTGTCGGTAACTGCTGCCTACGCCTTGGTGGTGCTGGACTTTCCGGGAAAGAAGTTCCTGCTCTCGCTGATCCGCAGTACGATGTTTGTCCCGATCGTCGTGACGCTCATCCCCCTGTATCTGTTGGTGAGCAAGGCAAAGATGATCGATACCTATGCAGGCATCATTCTTCCCCAGGTCTTTGCAGCCTTCACCATCTTCCTCCTGGTCTCGTTCTTTTCCACGATCCCCCAGATTCTCTATGACTCGGCCAAGCTGGATGGTTGCGGATACTACCGCATTCTCAGTGAGGTAGTCATCCCCAATTCAAAGTCACCGATCAGCACGGCAATGCTCTTCTCCTTCCTGGGACACTGGAAGAGCTACACCTGGCCTTTGATCGTAACCAACAAAGCTACCTATAGAACTCTGCCGATTGGCATGAAATATCTGGTGCAGGAGTCTTCGTCGGAGTATCAGATCATGATGGCGGCCTCGGTAATGGCCATCCTCCCAGTCTTGATCGTCTATTTGTTTTTTGAGAAGCAACTGGTGAAGTCGATAACGCTCACCGGATTGAAAGCATAGTACACAAAAAAAAGAGAGGTAATATGATGAAAAAAGCTACAGTGTTTGTATTGATGCTCGCCCTGAGCATGTCCTTGGTCTTCGCCCAAGGTTCAAAAGAGAAGGCTGTCAGACCTGAGGTAGTAAAACTGCAGGTTTGGTATGCGATCAGTGGTGCCTCCGGTGAACAGTTCCTCGCCCTTGCCAAGGCCTTCGATGCCGCCCGCAGCGACATTGAGCTTGAGTTGACCTATTCAGGTTCCTATGCCGATACGGCAACCAAGGTGAGTGCAGCCATGCTCAGCGGCGATGCCCCCGATACAGCCATCATGGCAGCCGGGCAGTTGTACACCGGTGGTCGTGGTGACTACTCCATGGAAGCGCTGGTCAAGGATCCCTCATTCAATGTGAATGACATCTTCAAGGGAATGCTTGAGTATGGTATGTTTGAAGGCAGGATCGCCGCTGTTCCGTACGGCATCTCCAGTCAGGTGCTCTACTACAACAAGAATATCACAGACAAGGCCGGCTTGGATCTGGAGAAGAATCCACCTGCGACTTGGGCTGAGTTTTACCAGATTGCAAAGACCGCCATGGAGAAGGGCAATGTAAACAACAGCGCCGACTTCTATGGTTTCGATACCTCGGATGGCGTCTGGCTCTTCAAGTCCATGCTCGGACAGAATGGCAACGAAGTGGTCCGAAAGGTCAACGGCCGTGTGCAACCTGTCTACCAAGAGACTAGTGGTGTTGAGGTCGGAAAGTTCTGGAAGTCTCTCATCGATGCCAATCTGATGCCTGCCGGCCAGCACAACAATGCGGAGAAGAAGTTCCTTGCAGGCAACCTTGCCTTCATCGCAGCTTCTTCCAACCGTGTTGCACGGTGGCAGGGCAACACCAATTTCAAGCTTGGTGCGATCATGATGCCCGGGTTCAAGAATCGTTCTATCGCCCTTGGAGGCAACGTAGGAGTCATTTTGACCGAGGATACATTCAAGCGCGACGCATCCTGGGAACTCTTGAAGTACCTGCTGGAAGAGAAGAACCACACGTCCTTCGCTCTTTCCACTGGCTATCTACCGGTGCGCAAGTCGGCCCAGAACGGTGAAGTCGTCAAGGAGGCCTTGGCAGCCAATCCGCTCTACAAGATTGCCTTCGATCAGCTGGATAATGCTTGGGCATACTACCACTTCTCTGAGATGGGCACCATGGACTCCTTCTTCTGGTATGCTCTCGATGAGATCGAGAAGAACGTAAGTACGGTCGAGGTTGCACTGCAGAAGGCTGCCGACTCCCTGGTGAAGGAAATTGAGTAAAGTTGGAGGTTTGAGGAGGGCAACCCCCTCATCCGCTTCGTAGATTGTTAAGAGGTATACATGAAAGAATATACGAATAGATATGCATTTTCCACGGGTGCTTTGTATCCGTTGGAATCAGAAGAGGCTTTGCGCTTGGTGGCCGAAGCTGGGTTCTCCCATGCTGAGTTGATGCCGCAGTGCTTCTGGGATGTCAGCGAGGAAGCTACCCTTCGCTTTGAGCAGACAAAGGTACATGTATCCTCCATCCATTATCCGTTGGCTATGTTTTCCATGCTCTATAGTGCCCATCCGACTATGTCGGAGGAGGGAAGAAAGCTTTCACGGGACATCGTAACGATGGGAAAGCGTCTGGGTACCGAGTTTATTGTCATCCATCCCACGACCAAGTACGAATCTGAGATGCAGAGCTACATTGAGCCGAAGGTCATAGAGAACCTGAGGTATTTGGGAGACTTGTGTGAAGAGGCTTCGATTACCGTTGCCATGGAGAACTACCCGATCGGAGTAGGTCAGCATCCCGATACACTTCAGCAGTACGTAAGGGACTGGAAGATGAAGGCTATGAAGATCATGGTCGATACTACCGAGGTCATGGAGGGAGGAGAGGACAATATTGCGTTCCTCTCTGCCTTGGATGAAGCTCCCTGCCATCTCCATCTAAGTGACTTTGGGGATAAGAAGAAGCATCTTCCCATCGGCAAGGGAGAGATTCCTTGGAGTGAGGTGTTCGCACTGCTCAAGCAGAAGGGTTTTACCGGGTACTATACCCTTGAGCCGGCCTATCGCCACTACTTAAGCGATATTCCTGCAAAGCTTAGCAGGGATTTCGAAGTACTTTCGAGCCTGGTATGATTACTTCACACCAAATCGAGGCGATTCTGGAGGGGTTTGCAGTCGGGGATGCGATGGGCATGAGCACTGAGTTCATGACCCGCTCCCAGATTGCAAAGACCGTTGGAGAGGTCACAACGTTGGTGGAGAGTCATCTCTCCGCCAACCATAGTGACCTGGCCAAGGGAAAGGTAACCGACGATACCGAGCAGACACTCTGTCTGCTTGGTCGGTATCTCAAGCAAGGTGTTACCATTGACTCGACTGTCGAAGGCCTTCTGGCTTGGATTGATGAGTCGGATGCCGTTGCCAAGAAGTACATCGGTCCCAGTTCTTTGAAGGCCCTCAAGGCCATCAAGGGGGGAGTCGAGCCCAAAGAGACGGGGAAAAACGGCACCACGTGTGGCGGTCTCATGCGGACCTTGGCCCCTACGCTGTATGCCCTTGCCAAGGGTTTTGACCGGGAGAAGATGCTTGAGATGGTGGTTACCTGCCTGATGCCGACGCACTACACCAGTCAGGCGCTTGAGGCTTCCTGTGCCTATGCATGTGCCGTTGCGGAAGCGGTACAAGGTGGCTCGGTTTCCCGGATTCTTGCGGCAGCGTATGAAGGCGGCCGGTATGGCATGGCAAAAGCGCCGTACCAAGCGTGTGCGGCTTCAAGTCTTGCACGGCTGAAATTCCTCGAAGAGTACCTGAGAGAGAAGCATAGCGAGGATGAACTGCTGGACTTCCTCTTCTCTGTTCTGGGTACAGGGCTGGAGTCGGCAGATGTGTTCTCCTCAGTATTCGCGTTGTTCTTATTCGATCCCGGCCAGACTTTCCGTTCCATCTGTCTTGCGACCCGCGTCGGGGGCGATACGGATACGATTGCCGCCTTGGTCGGAGCCTTGAACCGTGCCTATAAGCTTGATTCGCCCATACCTGCTTCTGTGTTGGATACAGTATACCGAGTCAATAGCCTGAATCTGGTTGAACTCAGTGAAGCACTCAAGGGGTAGGTCTTTGTGAAAACCTATCTATCAAAACTTGAATGGAATGCTCGGGTGTGTACTTCTTTCTTTCCGTTCTGGGCGATTCCTTACACATTTTACATGTTTTATCTCAGCTTATATCTCAAGGAGGCTGGGATTTCCGATTTACAGATAGGTAACATCATGGTTGCCTCCAATGTGGCGGCCTTGCTCAGCTCGTTCATAGCCTCTCCTTTGGTGGACAGGTTGGGAAGGCGATGGGCCACCTTGCTTTTCGATCTTGTCAGTTCAGTGCTTCCAGCCTTGCTCTTCCTCTTCTGGCCCATCTATGAGGTAGCACTGATGGCCATGGCGCTTGCCGGGTTGAACAGGATTATGAGTGTTGGCTACTACCTGTTGATGATCGAGGATGCTTCAGAAGAGAACAGTGTAATCTCAATGAACTTGTTTAACATCATTTTGGTTGCAGCTGGTTTGCTTACGCCTTTGGCAGGTCTCTTTGTCATTCACAGGGGTGTTGTGCGCACCGAGCAGGTTTTTTTACTTGTTGCGGCAATAAGCATGGCCAGTCAGGCTGTCATTCGGCACCTACTGCTTAAGGAGACGCCGACAGGAATCATGGTTCAGCAAAAAATCATCGGGGAAGGGCGATTCTGGAAATTCTCACGGTTTTTTGCAGTCTACAAACAGGTATACAGCACGGTAAAAAATGATCGTACCATGCTTCGTGCGGTAGCGATCAATGCACTAATCTATGTCTATTTCACTCTCGGGACGACTTCAAGCTTGCTCTTTGCTCCCTTTTTCATCGATTTTGTAAAGATTTCTACATCACAAATTTCTTTGATCGGAGGAATATATTCAATGGGAACCTTATTGGCAATGATTGTGGTCAACCCTCATCTGACACGGCGAAATCTCTATGCCTATTCTGTTTGGTCATCACTATTATCCCTTTTGGGTTTATCACTTCTATTCTTCTGTCCCAAAGGAGGATTGCTTTTCCCTTTGCTGGCCGTCGTCTGCATTTCTCTCTCCTATGGAGTATTGAAAACACTTGCTGATGCAGTGCTTGCTGTGGAAACGCACGGGGAACATCGAGCTGGTGTTTACGCTGCCAGTTACCTTCTCTCCTCGCTCGTAGGAATCGTGTTTATAAAATTCACCAGCATGCTCTATGCTCATAATCCTGGATGGTTGTTGTTTGTCTGTGCTCTCCTCTTGGCAGGAGTCCTCGTTCTCAGTCTGCAAAAGCAAGGAGCAAGCCGTGGAAGCTTTTGATTTGTTGTTTCCCACATATATTCGTTTTGGCCGGGATGTCGTCGACCAGGTAGGGGAAGCTGTCAAGACTCTGGGCAGGACGGTACTGGTGGTGTATGGACAGGCTTCCGTTGTTCGCAGCGGACTGTTACAGCGGGTTACACAGAGTCTTGCCTCCAGTGGTTGCAAGGTAGTTGACGGGGGAGGGGTTAAGCCGAATCCGACGTATGACGGGGTGCAGAAACTAGCAGAGATCGCCTATCAATATCAGGTTGACTGCCTGCTCGCAGTAGGTGGAGGCAGTGTCATCGATACGGCAAAAGCCCTTGCCGGATTGCTGGTACACTCCGATCCAGATACGTATTGGACCAATCATTTTGAGCAGTATCAACCGATCAAGGAAGCTCTACCTATCGCCGTGGTCCTTACTATTCCCGCTTCAGGGTCGGAGACTTCCGACTCCTGTGTGATCAGCGAGAGCGAAACCGGTCTCAAGCGTATAGCAAGCGGGCCTGCTCTGGTCCCCAGGGTTTCTCTGCTCGATCCGATGCTTACAACAACGTTGCCAGCCTACCAGACAGCCTGTGGGATAAGCGATATGCTTTCACACCTCATGGAACGATACTTTACTCCGTTGAAGGAGAACGACCTCACCGGCCGACTTTTGGAGTCTGTCATGCGCCATATCATCGACAATGGGCCGCTGGTACTCGCCCATCCTGCTTCCTATCACCTTCGCTCAGAGATTATGTGGGCCGGTACGCTTGCCCACAGCAATCTCTTGGACAGAGGCAGGGGCGGTGGGGATTGGGCCTGCCATATGATGGAACACGCCTTGAGCGGGTTCTGTGATGTAGCCCATGGTGCTGGTTTGGCAATTCTTACTCCTGCCTGGATGCGCACTGTTGCGCCCCTCCATCCCCAGCTTTTCTTGCAGTATGCCCACAGGGTCTGGAATATTGAGCTTCCTCAAAGTAGTTTTGAGGATATCCTGGATCGCCTCATTCGCTCACTGCAAACGTTCTACCAAAGTCTCGGTCTTCCTACAAAACTTAGGGAGATCGGCGTTGAGGAAGCTGAGCTTCCTGCTCTTGCCCAAGCTGCTGCCGGGGCCTATCCTATTGGATGCTTGGAGCAGTTGGATGCCAAACATGTGTTGGCTGTTCTACAGTTAGCATATTGAGAGAGAAGGAGAGAATCCAGATGCTGGAACGTATTATTGACCAATTCCTGAAGTTGGTTGCAATCGACAGTCCGAGTGGACAGGAAGAGAATATCCGCAATTACATCAAAGGAAAACTCAAACAGCTTAATCTTACCTACATTCAGGATGCATTTGGGAATGTGTTTGCCTGGGTGAATTGCATTGAAGCTCCTCTGATTACCTTTGCCTGCCATATCGATACGGTTGGTAATGCACAACAGGTGAAGCCTATGCTCGATGGGGAGTATATTCGTACCGATGGTACGACTGCCTTGGGCGCTGATGACAAGATTGCTGTTGCCCTTGCTCTGCTTCTGGTTGAGAAGAGGCAGCAGTATGGTCCGTTTGGCTTGCTTTTCTCCGTCCAAGAGGAAGTAGGGCTGCAGGGTGCCAAGCATCTTGGTCCTGAGATTCTCTCTCAGCTCAATAGGGTGTTTGTGTTTGATACTGGAAGGCCGGTGGGAACAGTCATCGTGCAAGCTCCTTGGAAACTGGATGTAAAGATAGCCTTCCATGGCAAGGCAGCTCATGCCGGGGTGTCTCCCGAGCTGGGCATCTCTGCAATCTCTCTGGCAGGGAAGGCCATTGCAAAGATGGATTTGCTGCGAATTGATGAGCAGACCACTGCAAACATCGGCTCCATTCATGGGGGCACCAGTACCAATGTTGTATGTGATTTGGTGAATCTGCATCTGGAAATCCGCAGTCTGGTGCGCCAGCGGGCGTTTGACCATCTACAGCACATCAAGCATTGTTGCCAAGTTTCTTGTAGTGAGGGTGGGGGAAGTTTCTCACTTGCTGAAGAAGTCTCCTATGATGGGTATCAGATTGAAGCATCTGAGGCACAGAATCTGTTCCATCAGGCATGCAATGCCTGCAACATTCCCTATAACGCAATCTCCAGTGGCGGTGGCAGCGATGTGAATATGCTCAGAGCACATGGCATAGATGCCGTTTTGCTAGGAGTGGGCTATGAGAAGGCTCATAGTACACAAGAGAGAATCTCGAAGAAAGAACTAGAGAAGCTGGTACAGATTGCTGAGCAGTTGCTGAGGTATCGATACCTTGTATAGCGACGTAGATTTCAACTGAGAGGTATTCTGTTTTTCTCTAAACAGGGACTTGGAATTGCTTTACGGTGTTTTTCCCATGTTCAGTTACATGCTTCTCTCCACTGTTTTAGGAAGAGGAAGCTGCATGAGAGGTGTTGCAGAGAACCGGAAGCTGTGGGACAATCAAGGGAGTTTGGGGGGACAGACATGCATTTGACCATTGCGGGAACCGGGTATGTAGGATTGGTGGCAGGAGTGTGCTTTGCCAAGGTGGGGCACCATGTAACGTGTGTGGATATCGACGAGAAGAAGGTGGAGTTGCTGAACAAAGGCATCAGCCCCATTTATGAGACAGATCTTCAGGAGTATCTGCAGGAAGGGCTTGGGAAGGGCCTTCTGCACTTCACCACCAACTACCGGGAAGCATATAAAAGTCCCGATGCCATCTTCATCGGCGTCGGTACTCCCGAGCTTCCCGACGGATCGGCAAACCTGAGTTACGTAGCTTCGGTTGCCCGCCAGATCGCCGAGAACGTTGAACGAGACTGCCTGGTCGTCGTCAAGTCCACCGTTCCGGTGGGTACGAACGACAAGGTCGAGCAGTTCATCAAGGACTCATTGGTCCATCCGGTGCGTATCGAAGTTGCATCAAACCCTGAGTTCCTTGCCCAGGGAACTGCAGTGCATGACATGATGCATGCCCAGCGCATCGTCATCGGGGTGGAGGACAAACATGCAGAAGGAATCCTGCGTGAGCTGTATAAGCCCTTCAACCTGCCTGTGGTCGCCGTCAGTCGACGCAGTGCCGAGATGACCAAGTATGCAGCCAACGATTTTCTTGCATTGAAAATCTCCTACATGAACGATTTGGCGAACCTCTGTGAGCTTGTTGGCGCCAACATCGAGGACGTGGCACTGGGCATGTCCTATGACGAACGCATCGGCTCACGCTTTTTGAAGGCGGGTATCGGCTACGGCGGTAGTTGCTTCCCCAAGGACACCAAGGCGTTGCAGTATCTGGCAACCCAGTACGGCTACAACCTCAGGACCGTCAGTGCTGCAGTGGATGTAAACAACGAGCA
>Ga0228535_1001434_pt1 | contig 36561 bp, 27 predicted proteins | sample SJ1metagenome_FD_168457 | JGI IMG/M metagenome (GOLD analysis project Ga0228535, IMG submission 168457) | Enriched culture of PCE-dechlorinating microbial communities from Ithaca, New York, USA - SJ1 | ecosystem: Engineered > Modeled > Simulated communities (microbial... > Unclassified | place...
CAGGTACAACAGACGGGCATTTATGGGGTCAATCTTCGATTTGCTTATAGAAAAGATGGTTTTAAGTGAACCTAAAAGACTAAATAACAGAAAATTAAATAGGGAGGTCTAAACGCCTATACCAAAATAAAAATTCGATTTTTGATGCTTCTCGTTCTTTAGGTATTAGTAATAATGGATATGCAGGCATTGGATTTCAACTTATGGGAACCAATAAACATGATGAAAAATAAAAAAATCTATATTTTTAGTGGAACCAGTCGTGCTGCCAATTATGGAATAGGCACTTATATGGAACAATTAATAAAGGCTTTAAAAACATCACATCTGGAATTTAATTTAGTGTATTTGTATGCTCGCGAGAATGAAATTAAAATTAGGGAGAAGGATGGATATCATCAGATAGATATACCATCTCCTGCTTTGCACCATATTAATGCGAATCGATACTATATGCGAAATGTAGCCTATCTTCTTAGGGAAATTATTCAGAAAGAAAGAGGAATAGAGTATATTTTCCATTTGAATTTTATGACAAATCCTTTACTTGTCAGACAGTTGAAAAAACTTTTTAAATGTAAAATCATTTTAGTTGCTCATTATACAAATTGGAGCTTCGCTTTGTTGGGCGATGCTTGGAAGCTAAAGCAAATACTTGGAAAACGACAAAAAGAACTTAGATTACCAGTAGAGCGAACAATTGTTAAAGATTTTGAAGAAGATATTAGAATGATAAATAGAGTTGATAAGGTTGTTTGTGTAGCTAATCATACATGGAAAGTATTTTCTAAATCTAAAAAGATACGTACAGATAAAGTAGAAATAATTAATAACGCTTTGGAAGATATTTACACACCACTATCCAAAATTGAACAAGATTTGCTTCGCAGGAAATATTTTATTGACAAAAACTGCAAGATAATTTTATTTGCAGGGCGATTGGATGAAGTAAAAGGAATTGCCGCATTAATTAAGGCTTTTAAGATTATATTTTCAACTTATCCTGATTGTCGTTTGGTTATAGTCGGAGATGGTGATTATAATCTATGGTTAAAAGAAGCAACGGATTATTGGTCTAAGATAACATTTACCGGACGATTGGATAAAAACTCCTTATATGAATTATATCAGATTGCATATATGGGGGTTGTTTGTTCTCTACATGAAGAATTTGGATTCGTGGCTATAGAAATGATGATGCATGCCTTACCGATAATTGTCACAAAAACGGGAGGATTAGATGAGATTATTGAAGATAATGAATCCGGATTAAAAGTTCCTGTGAATACAAGAAATGATAAACGTATGGTAAATGTGAAAATACTATCAGAGAAAATCAATTTCTTATTGGAACACACTGTCATTGCAGAAAGATTAGGTATAAACGGTAGAAAACGATTTTTGGAAAAATACGAAATATCCACTTTTAAAAGAAAAATGTTAAACTTATATGAAGCAAATATGAAATGATTTAATCATCACACCACACATAATAATCGCTTAAATTCTTTTATATTTACTTTTATAAAAGAAATAATTTTATTTGCAAATATCGATTTTTATTTATTGCTTTGCAAAAGTTTTTCACAATTAATTTGAAATTTTAATTAATCATGAAAACAAATATCTATTACCTACTTATAGATATCACCATTTAAAAAATAAAATTTAAACACATGAAAAAGACATTATTATTCAGTATTTTCTTCTCTATCATGATTTATGCAGATGCTCAAAGTCGTTATGTTTTAAGCGATGGAAAAGAGATAACCGATTGTGTGATTCGTGAAAGTACGGAAAAAGAGAACAGTCTGAGATTGTTTGTTTGGAAAGCTGGTGAATATTTCATTTATAAACCTGATGAAGTAAAAGAATATCATATAGGTAAACGAAAATCTTATTATTCCATGCCCATATCTCAGGCAGATACTACGTTTTTGCGTTTTGTTCAGAAAATGGTCGATGGAGATACAAAATTGTATTGTTATCATAGCGGACAATACAATATATATCTTATCCAAAATTCCGACACTACTGTTCAATTGAATAGAAAAACATTTCAAGATGGGCTTTCTCAGACTTTGCAGGCATGTCCTGAAAAAACAGATGACATTATTGAATATCTTCAATACGACCGTCATTATTTGAAAAAGTTTATTGAGCAATATAATAATAACTGTAACTTTAAACCGTTAAATCTGAGGCGTTTTGGTGTCTTTGCCGGTGCTACAGGAATACTATCGGTAAGTCCATCTTATTATTCGCCTTACACGATTGGTGAACGTATGAATCTGAATTTTGGTTTCTTTTTAGAAGAACCTATTAATGCAAGCAACTTTTCTTTTCATGGAGAATTATCATATTCCGGAATACAATTTAAAAAGAGTGATGAAGTCCTGTTTCTTGAAAATGATGAGGATAAACCGACTTCTGCTGATACAACTTTGTTTTACTCCTTTGTCAGACAACACTCATTGAATTTACCTCTTATGATACGATATTATATGCCTACTCACAAGATACGTCCTTTTGTGAATACAGGTATTCAACTGTCTCTGAATTTGACAAAGAATAGTTATGAGACAAACTTTCTTTACAGACCCAATATGTCGACTCCCGTCACGAATGTTGTATTAAGCGATCCCGCATATAGCAAGGTACAGCCTTCTTTTCTTTTAGGTGCCGGAGTTGCCTTCAAATTGGACAGTAAGAAAATGGCATATATAGAATGCAGGTACAGTAAATTATTCGACATGATATTCTCTAACTACGGAGCAGACAAATTATCATTACTTGCTTCGTTTAGTTTTTAGTATAAACCACTGATATGCTGATTATAGTTTAGAGTTAGGAGTATAGAGTTAGGAGTATAGAGTTAATAGTTAGTTTTAACTCAGAACTCAAAACTGTTGACTATTGACCATAGACTATAGACCATATTAGCACATTTACATATTAACACATTATTTAAATATGAAACAAACATTATTAGCAGTTATTGTAGTTATTATTAGCTTATCTACAAACGCACAACATCGTGCTGATCAGCAGCATTTATCAAATCCTAATTCGTTTTCCATGATTTTATTAGGTGATCCGCAGGGGTATACAAAGTATGATATAAATCAGCCCTTATTTGAATTATGTACCGCTTGGATTGCGGATAATATAGAGCACTTGAATATCAAAGCCGTTTTGTGTACGGGTGATATTGTCGAGCAGAATGAAAATATTGTACGCAACCGCAAGATGCTAAATCAAACCAGTCGCGAAATGTGGGAAGCTGGTTCTCGAGCTTTTGAAAGATTGGATAACAAGATTCCATATATCATTTCTGCAGGTAATCATGAGTATGGATATCGGAATTCAGAGAATGGTAAGACACACTTTCCGGAGTATTTTCCGTTTGAGCGAAATACGGCTTGGCGGGATATATGTGTAAGTGCATTGCCAAACAGAAATGGCGTGGTTTCTTTGGAAAATGCAGCCTTTGAATTCATCGATTCTAACTGGGGGAAGTTATTAGTAATCACTTCTGAATTTGCTCCGAGGGATGAGGTGCTTAACTGGGCAAAAGAACTGGCAGCAAGCAAACAATACAAAGAGCATAAAGTTATTTTTATGACCCATTCTTTCTTGCAAGAGCGCACTGCCGAGCGGATTAAAGATGAGCATTATGCGATTACACCTCGAAACTGGGGGGAGGATGTCTGGAAAAAATTAGTAGAACCATCAACGAATATTTTTATGGTTATTTGTGGACATACAGGGAAACCCGGTGATTTTGAAGACTCAGTAGCATATCGTGTGGATAAGAATGTAGCAGGAAAGAATGTTCATCAAATGATGTTTAATGTTCAGATTCTCGGCGGTGGATGGGAAGGTAATGGTGGTGACGGATGGCTGCGTATTCTCGAATTTTTGCCGGACGGTAAAACAATCAAAGTCAAAACTTATTCTCCTTTATTCGGCATTTCGCCTTCTACTAAACACTTGGCACACCGCACAGGAGCACATGATCAGTTTGATATTGTAGTTGAATAATTTAAAATTTATTTGTAGATATCCATTTTTATTCTTTGCTTTGTAAAAATTTTTACTGCTGATGTTCTGATTATAGATCATCATATTATTACATTATCACATCGGCACATTATCACATTGGCACATTATTATTATCATCATGAAATTCAAAAAAATCTTATTTACATTTGTCTTTTTTAGTCTGGCTACGAGCCTCATTGCTGATTCGGGTATTTATATTTGTGGACATTTTAGGCGTGATAGAACCAAAACTGTTACTGCAGTGAAAGAATCGGGATTTACTTTTGGCATTTTGTTTAATGTACATGTAGAAACTGATGGTACACTCACAACCGATGGTGAAGTGATTTGTAAAAACGGTCAATATGTATTCGATCAGAAAATTTCAGGATATAATAATGATAAGGCACAAGTGGATTATGTGGATGATGTGAACTCGCTACTTTCGGGTAAGACTTCATTGTTGCGATTGGAGCATTGTATAGGCGGATGGGGAAATCATGCATATCAAAATGTTACCAATTTGGTAAATACACAAGGAACGGGAGCTTCAAGTATTTTATATAGAAATTTTAAGGCTTTGAAAGATGCTATACCTTCTGTTATCGCTATCAACAACGATATTGAACATGATTATGATGCGACTTCACAAGCTAAATTTCATATTATGCTTTATGATATAGGCTTTAAAACTACTATCGCGCCTTATACTAATAAATCATACTGGGAAAGCTTTGTTCAGCAGGTTGAAAATGCACGTCCCGGTGCTGTTGACCGCAACTATTTGCAATGTTACGGCGGAGGTGCAAATAATAATCCTGCAAACTGGAAAATCAACAATATCCCGATTTATGGAAGTAGAGATATTGAAGCCAATCCTAATTTGTCGCATCAAACTATTGTAAGTGCAATGACAAACTGGAAAAATAATGCAGGCATAGTAGGAGGTTTTTATTGGAACTATAATTATGATAGAGACTTAAAAAAGTTTTCTGCTCCAATAAATGAGGTTTTTGGTGGCGGTGAAATAGTTGATCGTGGAAGGACATTGGCAATGGTTTTTCCTGTGAAAGATTATAAAGCTCCACAAACTGATTTTGTAGCAGGGAGTTATACAAAATCTCAAATACAACAAAAAGGATTTGATGCTAAAAAAATTGCAAGTGTCAAGCTGAACGAAGGAGTGAAAATGGTGTTGTTCTCAGATGATAATTTCTCAGGTGATTCGATCGAAATAACAGGTAATAATACTAATACTACAACCCTTATTTCACAAGTTAACTCATGGCGGATTCTTGGAAATAGCTTGGAACAGCTCACAGGTAAGAGTTTTTATATTAAAAATAAACAGAGTGGATTTGTATTAAAACCTTCACGTAATGGTACGGCTTTAACTATTAATCAAATGCTTGCAGACACTACTGATTACAGTTTGTGGACATTTGAACTTGCTGAAAATGGATTTTATAAGATAGTAAATAAAGGAAGTGAAAAAGCATTGCAAACGGTTAATACACCTCAAGCGGTCTATTTACATGATGGATTGAGTTTAGTTCAATTAGATTACACAGGAGGTTCAAATCAACATTTTTTAGTAAAGAAAAACACTGATGACAGTTACAAATTAATTCTTTACAGCAGTTTAAAATATGTTGGAATTCCTGATAATAGCGCAATGAAAGAAAAAGTATCACCCGTTATTCGGCGTCTGGGGTCAGCACTGAGTACCGACTGGCAATTAATTCCTGCAAATGAAACCTCAGGTGTTAATGTACATGATGAGAAAGTAACTTTTAAAGTCTATAACAGTGTAGCGAAAAACGAAATAATAATTGAAAGTGCAGCACCATATTTTTCTGCTACTGTATTAGATTTTAACGGACGTGTTGTAATTGGAAAGCAGCAAATAGAAGGAAAATTAGATGTGTCCAAACTTACAAATGGAGTATATTTATTACATTTGCAATCAGAAAGCGGTAGCACAGTTGTACGATTTATAAAGATATAAAACTGACATTCAGAGTTTATCTTTCTTCAGTATTTGTTTATGTTGCAAAAGAAATTATTAATCATTATTATTTCCATTGCTTTGTCGATATTGGCAATACATGCTAATCGTATCGACTTCAGGTTTACTCATCTTACAAATGTAGATGGTATTTCCCAGCAACATATTACATGCCTTATGCAAGACTCGAAAGGGTTTATGTGGATAGGTACTAAAAACGGACTTTGCCTATATAATGGTTATGAAATTAAGCGATATTTTAATATCGATAAAGATGAAAACTCACTAAATCATAATTTTATCAGAGCTGTTTTTCAGGACGATAAGAATCAAATCTGGATAGGTACAGACAGAGGCTTATGTCGATATTTACCGGAATTTGATATTTTTCAGAGATATGATTATCCGCAAGCTTCTACAACTGTATTTTCACAAACACTTTCAGGAGATTTATTTTGTGTTTCCGGAAACAATAGCTTAAATCATTATAATTCGAATAAGGACATCTTTGAGAGAGTGGATTTCATAGATGATGCAATTCAGATATTTAGCATGACTGTGGATAAGGCTGATAAATTATGGATTGGCTCTATATCCGGTATTAAGATATATGATATAAATTTAATGCAAATAACAGAATATACTAATCTAAACAAGTACGAAAACTGGTCTATTGTTGAAGATATTCCCAATACAATTTTTATTGATAAACAAGAAAATATATGGATTGGAAAAAATGGAAATGGACTTGTAAAATTTAATCCTAAAACACAGCAGATTAAACATTGGGATAGAAAAAGCGGGCTGGCTGACGGTATGGTACGAACAATAGAGGAGGACGCACAAGGAAGAATTTGGGTAGGAACCGAGAAAGGATTATTTGTGTTTTTTGACGATGAGAATATTGTAAATATCCAACAAGATTATACAAATAATGAAAGTCTGAATGATAACGCTATTTATTGTGTACTAAGTGACAGAGATGATAACATATGGATTGGAACTTATTTCGGTGGAATTAATATTTTAAAAAACGACTACAAGCAGTTCAAACACTATAGAGCCGGATATTCGAATTATCTTTTGAAAGGAAAAGCAATTCGTAAAATTATTGAAGAAAATGAAGATGTGTTGTGGATAGCTACAGAAGATGGGGGCTTAAACAGACTGAACGAGAAAACAGGTGAAATTAAAAAGATTACACATCCTGCGATAGTCGATAATGTTCATAGTTTGCTGTTGGACAAACAATCGAATACCTTGTGGATAGGGATGTTTAGAGGAGGAATAACCAAGCTGAATATTAAGACCGGAGCATATAAAAATTATCCGGAAGGAGCTTTAGGACTAAACTCTGATATGGTTTTCTCAATAGAAGAAGATAAAGATGGAGTGATATGGATAGCCTCAGCACGTGGCTTAAGATATTACGACAAACAGAAAGATTATTTTGAACGATTACCTCATGAAGCATTATCTAACTATTTTATTTATACATTATTTGTCGACTCTGAAAATCAAATCTGGATAGGAACAAGGGCACAAGGATTGTTTAGATACAACAAAACATCAGGAGAGATAAAAAGTTGGGTTAGCAATGAAAGCATTAATGGTTTAAAAGATAACTTTATTACATCAATTTTTGAAGATAGTAATAAGCAAATTTGGATAGGAACAAATAATGGCGGACTTTACTATATCGACAGACAAACAGAAACGATTTATAAAGCAGATTACGAACCGCTACGTCAGGAAAACTGTATTTACGGAACATTAGAAGATGAAAATAAAAACATGTGGTTCAGTACCAATAACGGACTTATCTGCATGGATGTAAGTAGAAAGAATTTCTATAGATATACAACAGATGAAGGGTTGCCCACAAATCAATTTAATTATTCTTCGTGTTTAAAATCAACAAATGGTCGGTTCTATTTTGGAACAGTTAATGGTATGATATCGTTTATACCCAAAGAAGTAGCTATTAATAACGATAATCTGAATATTGCATTGATAAACCTTTATATTGATAATCAAGCAGTAACAGCACTACAAAAGAATTCACCTCTTACTAAAAGTTTTGATGAAACTGATAAAATTATTCTTTCGGCTAAGCAAGCGCGCTCATTCAGTATTGAATACGCTGCAATAGCATTAGGTCATACCAGCAATATATCTTATTCCATAAAAATGGAAGGTGTTGATAGAGAATGGAATTATGTAGATAAACAAAGGCGAATAATTTATTCAAACTTACCACATGGTCATTATGTTTTTAAAATAAGAGCCTCATCATCTAATCAAGAATGGGACAAAGCAAGCGAACGATCACTTGAGGTAGAGATATTACCGCCATTTTACTTATCTGCTTATGCTTATACTATTTATTTTGTTATTATTGTTCTAATTCTTTTTGTAGCATATAAAATTGTGTCAATCAGAATTAAGGAGAAAAATCAGATGAAAATGGAGCATCTTGAAAAAGAGAGTATTAAGGCTATGAATAAAATGAAAATAGATTTTTTCACCAATATATCACATGAACTTAAAACTCCATTGACATTAATAATATCACCTTTACAAAGTGTACTCGAAAGCAGTAAACTTGATTTCGGACTTAAACCGAGATTGCAAACTGTGTCAAGGAATGCCCGTAAGATGGTGAAATTATTAGAAGAGTTGTTGACTTTCAATAAGATCGAAGCTGGTCAGACCACCATTTCATTACAAAAAGGTAATCCTATGGAGTTTCTTGAAGAAATCTACTATTTGTTCAAAGAGATTACCGATAAAAAGGAAATACATTTTGAGCTTGATTTGGAAAATAATGAAGAATTAGTGTGGTACTCACCTTCTTGTGTGGAAAAAGTGATAAATAATTTACTTTCAAATGCAATTAAATTTACACCCGAAAAAGGGCAGATAAAGCTTTCTGCAAATATTGAAGAAGGTGTAGATGGATTTATTAAGTTAAACGTTGCTGTAGCAGATACAGGAATAGGCATAGTCAAAGAGGAATTAACGAATATCTTCACTAACTATTATCAAACTCCACGTGGACGAAACTTTGATTCTGTAGGATGGGGTATCGGCTTGGCGTTGACATATAACTTAGTCAATCTGCATAAAGGGAATATTTCAGTAGAAAGCGAAGTTGGAAAAGGAACAACATTATCTGTAATATTCAATGTTGATGAAAAGGCTTTTAGCAAGCAGGAAATATCAGATATTAAAGCTGACCAGAATTTTCTTGTTACATATAATTATCAAAAGTCTGATATTCTTGAAAATACTATCTTACCGGTAAATAAATTTTCAGAGGCAGAAGCCGAATTTGATTCACAATATACTATTTTGGTTGTTGATGATAATCAGGAATTAGCCGGATTTCTTTCGGAAATATTTTCTGCAAAATATTATAAGGTATTTGTAGCATCAGATGGTGAAGAGGCTTTGAAAATTGCTACTAAACATTTCCCCGATATTATTATTTCCGACATCATGATGCCTGTAATGGATGGAATAACTCTATGCAACAGGTTGAAAAATGACCTTTTAATATCGCATATACCTGTGATTTTACTTACAGCTAAACAAGGGCAGGAAAATATGATTACAGGATTTGAGAGTGGAGCCGATATGTATATAGAAAAACCATTTAACACTAAAGCTCTTGAGCTGATGGTGCAGAATATGCTACGCACACGTGATTTAAATCGGAAACAATTTAAAGATAATCCTGAAATAAGCTTTAATAATATCATTAAAAATCCACGAGATGAAAAGTTATTGAGTAATATAAAAGAATTTATTAAGGAGAATATCGATAATGAAAATCTTTCAGTGGCTGATATAACTCAGGCTGTAGGTGTAAGCAGAACGGTATTGCATGTAAAGATGAAGAATTTATTGGATATGTCGATAAGTGAGTATGTGAAAACATTGCGGCTTAATAAAGCGAAAGAACTTTTGCTCGAAGGAATGAATATATCTGAAACAGCTTACAATACAGGGTTCTCAGACCCAAATTACTTTTCTAAGTGCTTTAAGAAGAAATTCAATACAACACCTTCAGACTTTCTATCAAACCTGAAAAGTTGACTTGCAATACCAATATAGAACAAAAATACTGTTTTTTAAAACGTATTTACCTTTCAGCCCTCCTAATTCATGCTACTTTTGTTTTGAATAATTTATTTAAAATAACCATGAATAGCTCATTTACTAAAGAATACTTATTGATAAAAAGAAATATCTTCTTTGTCGCTTTGTTGTTGCTTTTAGTTAGCAACAGTTTATTTGCAAAAACCACACAAAATCGTCTTTACAATCCTGTTTTTAATATGAGAGATGGAGCAGTAGAGAAATTTATGGGTCATTATTATGTATTTGGAACTTCAACAGCAGGTAAAATGTCCTATTCTAAAAACTTAATAAATTGGTCGGGACCGGTTACAGCCATTACAACTAATGAAGCTACATGGCTTAATAATCCAAAGTGGACACAAGCAAGTACATATAAAGAAATAGGTGCCGGGGATATGATTTATAGAAATGGCGTTTTTCATACATACTGGAATGGAGTAGGTCATGGATACTCTGCTACGCCAACCGGACCGTATAAGGAAGGAGCACTTACAGAACCTTTTGATGATTATGGAATTGATGTGCAAGTGTTTCAAGATGAAGATGGTGAAATATATTGGGTGAAAAAAAGAAATCCGTCAGATCCAAATCCTATGACGGGCGTACCATCAAATATTGATGGACCGGAGGTGTGGATTTTCAAAATGAATTCTCCTTTTTCAAGATGGGACATCACAAAAGGAAGTGTACAGTTAACTCATCAACGAGGGCATCCTACAAGTGTAAATCACATAAACTTTGAAGGACCTGAATTGGCTAAATATAGAGGCAGATATTATCTTTTCTATGCATCTAACAGAATGGGACCAAGATCCGGAATGTATGAAGTCGGAGTAGCAGAAAGTGACAAACCTGATAACTACAATAATACAAAGAAATATCCGCATCCGGTACTTACAAGAAATACAGAACAGCATCTGATAGACTATAATGTGATTTTGTATAGTGCCGAACATGGTGGTTGGGTTAGTCGATATTCAACACGAACACCTACAAATGACGATTGGAAAGCAGTTGATTTTAATGATGATGCTTGGACTGCCGCACAGGGTGGTTTTGGTCGTCAGGAATATGATCTTTTTGCCGGAACAACTTTTACTAATGCGAAAATCAGAGCAAGAAAAACAGTTTGGAATACCCCGAAGATTTATATACGAAGAAAATTTAGCTTAACTGAATTACCTTCCAAGATTGCTCTTAAACATTGGGTTTTTGGAGATGCCGATTTTTATATCAATGGGACTAAAATTAGTGTTAATACACGAAATAATACCTATGGTTTTTTACAGCTAAATCCGGAATTATTTGTGGTTGGAGATAATATTATCGCAGTTGAAGTATCAAGTCCTTGCTCCGATCAGAACTGTCAACAATTTATCGATTTTGGGTTGTATGATACCGGCGATACGGATGCAGAAGATATAGTAGTAGGACAATCGCAACCTAACTTTATTGCCGGACCGAATGGTTTTGAGCGATGGATGATGTACAAAGCATTTTACAATGCAACAGAGCAACAAGGTGTTGATAGAGTTCATTTCTATGATAGAGAGGTAGTTATTGAAAGTAGCACGGTGAAAAACACTAAAGGCTATAGACCGAAACCATCACTGCCAAGCATGATAAATTATTGTGATTATCCTATTTATTCGCCATTCAACTTTCTAAATAACAGCACTTGGAAAATATCAGGAGGAGTTTTATATCCTGAAAAAGAAGCAGGAGGTGAGTTATTATTAGTGAAAGATGCTGAAACAAATTATCGTTTTGAAGTGCCGTTTAGAATAAAACAGACAGATGCAACAGCGGGTGTTTATGCATTTTATCAAGATCAGAATAACTGGTTGAAAATTGGAGTAAATAAGAATGGAACATGGAAAAAAGAGTTGTGTGTGAACGGCATTACGGATATCAATGAACAAAATCTTCCGGAGAAATTTGCATTTCTTGATGCTAACCCTTTGGTGGCTAACTACGAAGAACCTTGGCACACATTGGTTGTTTATAAAAATGGAGGAAAATTCAATCTTGAATTAGATTATTTTAAACTGACATTGAACAGTGAAATTGATACACCTTTCGAAGGAGCAGGGTTGGTAGGACTTACAGCAAGTTCTGGTAATGTATCTTTTGATGCGATACAGTATACTATGGGCTGGGACGAATATGATTCAAATATATCCAATTGGGAATATTCATCAGGTACTTGGCAGGTTAATGTAAATGGTCTCATACAATCAGATATAAATGGAAAGGCATTAGCTATAAAAGGCGATCCATCATGGAATTATGAATTTTCGGTTTACGCCAAAAACAAACAATTACCGGCATCAGGAAAGGCAGGCTTTTATCCTTTATATATAGATGAAAACAATTACGTTTCAGCATCAATAGATTATTCGAACAAAACTTTGAATATTGAAGGAAAAGATAATGGTGTAGAGATTGAAAACATATCAAAACCACTCAAAAAGAAGGTGCAGCGTTATTATACTTATACTTCTTATCCAACCGAAAGCTACAGATATGATTTAAGAAACGAGTCAGTTATTTCAGGAGTTGATATTTTATGGTTTGAAGGGAATTATCCTTATTTGAATCAGACATTTGACTTACCTCAAACAGTAAAGTTTTATGCTTTGCAAAATGGTATATGGACATTACTTTCTTCAGAATTGGAAGGTGAACTGCGATTTTCCGAAATGAATCACTTTACATTTCCGGCAGTGAAGACCACAGCAATAAGGATGGATGTAACAAATAAAATCGGTAGAGCATCGCGTACATTCTCAGCTTATTTTGATGAAGAAGTATCGGCAGGATATTATCTGCGTTGCAGAAGAGAAGAAGATGGATTGCATATTTTTGTAGATGATCAATATTATGCTGCAATTCAGGGTAATTGGGAGAAGTCGAGAATCGGTTTAAGTTCTGAAAATATGCCTGTAACATTTAATGGGATTTTACACTATCAAACAGGAAGTATTGCGACAAAAAGCATATCAATAAATCCGGCAAACTGTGATATTGGAGAATCAGTTCAATTAACAACACAGATACTACCTGTAAATGCCACTAATCAGAATGTAAAATGGGAGAGCTCAAATCCATCTATTATTTCAGTAAGTGAAAGTGGTATTATGACTCGTCATGCAGCAGGTACAGTAAGAATAACAGCAAACTCATGTGATGGAGGATTGGTAAAAGGTACGATGGATGTGTTTGGAACAGGTGTTAAAACAGAATTTATATCAGAAAGAATAAAAATATATCCGAACCCTGTAAGAGATAAATTAGTTATATCTAATATTGAAGGATATAAAAGCTTAAAAATTTTCAAATTAGATGGAAATCAGGTTTTTAATGAAGAAACACCTTTATCAGAGATAGTGTTAGATATGACATCATTAGAACAAGGCTTTTATCTTCTTCAACTGCAGAATGATTCTGGAGAATTTACAACAACAAAAATTTTTAAAATTTAAGGTATTATCATGAAAAAATTAGGTTTAGTTTTTTTTATAAGTATTTTACAATTTAATATTATATTTACAGCCTGTTGTGAAGAGAAATACGGACAGGCTAACACCAACGATCCCAAAACAAAAATTCCGAAATGTGTAGAGCCGGAGTTTGATTACTGGATGCGTGATACATGGGTAACACTTGGTCCGGATGGTTATTATTACATGACAGGAACTACCGCCACACCGGATAGAAAGTTTAATGGGCAACCTCATTGTTGGGACTGGAATGATGGTTTATATCTCTGGCGTTCGCTTGACCTACAAGAATGGGAATCGAGAGGAAGAGTCTGGTCTATGGAAGAAGATGGTACTTGGCAAAAATACCCTAAAATATATAAAGATGGTGAAAAACGACCAAAACTATCGTTAAACGGTGATGTAATGGATAATCGCTTTCATGCAGTTTGGGCACCGGAATTACATTATATCAAAAGTCAGCAAAACTGGTTTATGGTTGCATGCCTGAACGAATCAGCAGGCGGTAGAGGATCGTTCATTTTAAAAAGCACCACAGGTAAGCCGGAGGGTCCATTTGTTAATATCGAAGGAAATGAAAAAGGACCGTTGTTTCCTGAAATAGATGGGAGCTTATTTGAAGATGAAGACGGAACCGTGTATTTTGTCGGTCATAATCACTATATAGCTAAAATGAAACCTGATATGAGTGGATATGCAGAAGAGATAAGAAAATTAAATGAGCATAATTATGAGCCTGAACCATATGTTGAAGGAGCATTTATCTTTAAATATGATAATAAATATCACTTAGTACAGGCAATTTGGTCACATCGGACATCAGAGGGGAAAGACACATATGTTGAGAAAAGCGGACTGACAAATAATAAAACTCGATATAGTTACGATTGTATTATTGCAAGCTCAGATAATGTATATGGGCCATACAGTAAAAGGTACAATGCTATTACAGGAGGAGGTCATAATAATTTATTTCAGGATAAAGAAGGCAAATGGTGGGCAACTATGTTTTTTAATCCACGAGGGGCACAAGCTGCTGAGTATCAGCAAACATGTCGACCAGGCTTAGTACAGATGAAATATGTAAAAGGTAAATTTTCACCAAATCCCAAGATGTGTAAATGAGATTTCAAATTTAATCGTATGAACAAAATTAATAAATCAGTACAGTTAGGTATACTAACAGGAGTACTTGTTTCGTGTGCAGGCAGTGACAAGCCTTCTACACCCAATATTATCGTTATTTTAGCTGATGATTTAGGGTATGGTGATTTAAGTGTACAAGGTGCAACAGAAGTCAACACACCGAATATTGATAAATTAGCAAATCAAGGAATCCGATTTACAAATGCTTATGCCACTTCTGCCACCTCAACGCCAAGCAGATATGCATTAATGACAGGCATGTATCCTTGGAAAAATAGAGATGCAAAAATACTTCCGGGAGATGCACCATTAATTATCAATCCTTCTCAATTCACTTTACCCAAGATGATGCAAGAATCAGGATATATTACAGGTGCGATAGGAAAATGGCACTTAGGAATGGGTGCCGGTAATGTCAATTGGAATGATACTATAAAACCAAATGCTAATGATATTGGATTTGATTATTCAAACTTAATTGCAGCGACAAATGATAGAGTGCCGACAGTCTTTGTGGAAAATGGATTGGTAGTCGGTTTAGATATCAACGATCCGATTTTTATAAGTTATGAGAAAAATTTCGAAGGCGAGCCTACAGCTTTAACCAATCCCGAAATGATGAAGATACAATGGGATCATGGACATAACCAATCGGTTCATAATGGAATCCCGCGTATAGGATATCAAAAAGGAGGAAAAAGTGCAATGTGGAAAGATGAAGATATGGCAGATTATTTTACAGGACAAGTGAAAGATTTTATCACACAAAATAAGAATAAGCCATTCTTTTTGTATTTCGGACTGCATCAGCCACATGTGCCGCGCACACCAAATCAACGATTTGTCGGTGCTACAAACTTGGGACCGCGTGGAGATGCTATAGTTGAGGCAGATTGGTGTGTAGGAGAATTAATGGCACATCTTGAAAAAGAAGGTTTACTTGAAAACACGATTGTGATATTTTCGAGCGACAACGGACCTGTATTAAATGATGGATATAAAGATCAGGCAGCAGAATTAGCAAATAAGTATGATTACAAACCTGCAGGAAACCTGCGTGGAGGAAAATATAGTTTGTTCGATGGAGGAACACATATCCCACTTTTTGTGTACTGGAAAAACAAAGTACAATCTAAAGTTTCAGATGCATTAATTTGTCAGGTGGATGTGTTGGCATCAATAGCATCTTTGATAAACTATCCTTTAAAAGGAGAATTTGACAGTCAGAATTTATTACCTTTACTATTAGGAAAAAACGATGAAGGTCGCAAAAACTTAGTGATAGAGGCAAATGGAAAAATGGCATATAGAGAACAAGACTGGGTACTTATACCTCCATATAGTGGTCCCGAAAGAAATCTTACCGGCAATGAATTGGGAAATCTTCCTTCAGGAGGTCTGTTTAATTTATCAAAAGATCAGGAACAATTGATTAACATAAAAGATGTTTATGCTGATAAATTTAATTCGATGCAAAAAATATTTTTAGAAATTGTTGGAGAATTTTATAATCCTGAAACAGAAGAGATTGAATTAAAATAAATCGAATCTCAATAGAATAAAAATCAAATTATTAATTTTTTTGTATAAACCGCTGATGTCCTGATTGTTGATATATTAATGCATCGGCACATTAACACATTATTTATATCATATGAGAAAAAACTTTTTTATAATAGTATTTATAAGCATCCCTTTTTTATTTGTTAATGCACAGATAAAAGGGCTAACATACAATAATGATGGCAAATTTAAAATTTTACAAATAACAGATACCCATTACATTCAAGGAAATCCTAAATCAGATGTGGTAATAGATTTATTAAATGAAGTAATTGAGAATGAGAAGCCTGATTTATTAGTATTTACTGGTGATATGGTGTGGAAAAATACAGAAACAAGAAAAGCATTAGATGAATTATTCGAGCCGGTTATAGCGAAAAAAATTCCATGGGCATATGTATTTGGTAATCACGATGATGAGGCAGATATGACAAGAGAAGAAATTATGAATTATGTAAAGAAAAAACCATATTGTCTCGCAACTCAAGGTCCAAAAGGCGTTACCGGAGTAGGAAATTATACATTAGAAATTCAGAGTTCAACAAATAAAAAACCACAAACCATCTTGTATTGCATGGATTCTAATGCATATTCAAAATTAGAAGGAATAAAAGGATATGGATGGTTGGCATTTGATCAAATTGAATGGTATCAAAAAGTTAGTAAAGGTTACACAAAAAGAAATAATAATAAAACTATTCCCTCATTAGCGTTTTTTCATATACCTTTGTTCGAATATACTGAAGTCTCCGCTGATGTACAAAGCCTTGTAGGTACACGAAAAGAAAAAGAGTGTAATCCTAAATTAAATACTGGGATGTTTTCGGCAATGAGGCAAAATGGCGATATAATGGGTGTCTTCACAGGACATGATCATGATAATGACTATATAGGAGTTTTGCATAATATTGCTTTAGCTTATGGAAGATATTCAGGAGGAAATACGGTATATAACCATTTAGGTAAAAATGGATGTAGAGTGATAGAGCTGCAAGAAGGAGAAAAGAGCTTTACAACATACATTTATTTGTTAGGAGGAGAAAAGATAAATCATTATAAATATACATCAAGCTATTGAGTTGAATATTAAATACTAAAAAGATATTACCGTATGAATAATATAAGCAAAGCAGTATTAGTAGGATGTGCAGTGACTATTCCAACAAGTTTATTACAAGCAAAACAAGAAGATAAGAAAAAGCCTGTAAATGTTTTAATGATTTTAGTTGATGATTTGAAACCAAACTTAGGATGTTATGGAGATCCTGTAGCTTTAAGTCCTAATATAGATAAACTTGCTGAATCCGGAGTTAGATTTAATAATGCATATTGTAATCAGGCTGTAAGCGTAGCATCACGATATAACCTTATGACAGGATTGCGTTCTACAACTACGGGACTATATGATTTTGGAAGAGAGATGAGAAATGTATTACCTGATGCTGTCACCTTATCTCAGTATTTTATGAAAGCAGGTTATCATGCAGAGGCAATAGGTAAAGTATATCATGAAGGTCATGGTAATGTAAATGACGTAGCATCATGGAGTATTCCTCATCATAAAGATAAACTGATTGAATACATCGTGCCGGAAAGTACAGGAGGTATGCTTACCAGAGAAGAAGCCTATTTTGAAAACACCAAGATGCATTTTCCTGATCTGCCTCCAAATCATGAATTGCCGAGAGGTGCAGCTTGGGAATCACCCGATGTGTTAGATGAAGCTTATGCTGATGGTAGGATAGCGCGGCATACTATAAATAGATTGCGCGAGTTAAAAAAACAACCGGACAAACCTTTTTTCCTTGCTGTCGGATTTGTTCGCCCACACTTGCCTTTCAGCGTTCCTAAAAAGTACTGGGATTTATATGATCCTGCTACCTTGCCAATGCCACAATACGAAAAAGATCCCGAAGGAGCACCGAAAGTAGCTACAAAAAGAGGAGGCGAGATAGATCAGTTTGAGCCTATACCGGCTGGGAAGTATGTTTACGAAGACACTCTAACCAGAAAGTTAATTCACGGTTATTATGCTTCTATGAGCTATATGGATGCACAGGTTGGAAAGGTAATGGATGAGTTAAAACGTTTGAATATGCTCGATAATCTCGTAATAGTATTTTGGGGCGATCATGGGTGGCATTTAGGCGATCATGGATATTGGACAAAACATACTAATTTTGAAGAGGCTAATCATATCCCGCTAATTATGGTTGCTCCCGGTGTTGCCAAACCCAATACATCAACCGAACAATTGGCAGAAACAGTAGATATTTATCCTACGTTGACTGAATTAGCAGGATTAGGTAAACCTGAGGTACCTCAGGGTATAGACGGTTTGAGTATGGTGCCGGTATTAAAGAATGTAAACAAGAAGATAAGAGACCATGCATATCATGCTTTTCCTCGAGGAAAATATTTGGGTAGAGCTATTCGAACAGAAAGATATCGTTTGGTTGAGTGGAAAAACAAAGATGATGCATCGGATGTTAAATTTGAACTTTACGATTATAAGTTAGATCCACTTGAAACAAAAAATATCGCCCAAGAGCAACCTAAAGTTTTGGAAGATCTAAAGAAGATTTTAGCTAAACATCCTGAGGCAAAAAGGCTTTAGTAAATAAATCGTCAATATTCCAACATAGTTTAGTACATTTGTACATTAATTTAAAAAATATCAAACAATAAAAAACAACACTGTATGAAACAAACACTAAGAAACATTTTGTCACTTTTTGTGGCATCAGCTATTTTCTTCAGTTGCCAGCAATCGACGATAAAACTGATGAACGAAGAAGATTTTAAAGGCACAATTGACGGAAAGGAAGTCAGCCTTTATACTTTGCAGAATGAAAATGGAGTCATAGCTCAAGTTACTAACTTCGGTGGAAGGGTAGTGAGTCTGTGGGTTCCTGATAAAAACAAAAACATGCTTGATATAGTTACCGGGTTTCCTTCTTTAGAAGGTTATCAGAATGGAAACGAAGCTTTTTTTGGAGCTTTAATAGGTCGTTATGGAAATAGAATTGCAAAAGGTAAATTCACCCTTGATGGAGTTGAATACACATTGCCTCTTAATAATGGCGAAAATCATCTGCATGGTGGTCCCGGTGGATTTCACAATGTAGTATGGGATGCCAACCAATATAAAAATGATAAAGGCGAGGATGTTTTAGAACTTAATTATTTATCGAAAGATGGTGAAGCAGGCTATCCCGGAAATTTATCAGTAAAAGTTTGGTATACACTTACAAACGACAACGAATTTAAGATTGAATATTCAGCATCAACGGATAAAGCCACACCTGTAAATATCACACACCATTCATTTTTCAATCTGCATGGATTCTCATCAGGTGTAGCGAAAGAAGTTAACTCACATATAATGAAAATCAATGCATCGCACTATAATCCGACTGATGCAGGTTTAATTCCAACAGGAGAAATAGCCACTGTAGAAGTTACACCTATGGATTTTCGTGAGTTTACTGCTGTAGGAGAACGAATAGATCAGCCATTTGAAGCATTAGAAAATGGACTTGGCTATGACCATAACTGGATTTTAGATAAGAATGGAGAGAAAATTACAGAAGCAGCGGTGATTTACGAGCCTTCAACAGGAATACAGATGAGTGTATATACCGACCAACCTGCAATGCAGTTTTATGGAGGTAATTTCTTCAAAGGAAAAGACACAGGAAAATATGGAGAAGTATATAATTATCGTACATCGTTTGCTATGGAAACTCAGCATTATCCTGATAGTCCGAATCAACCGGCATTCCCCAACACTATTCTAAGACCGGGAGAAAACTACGAGCATCTATGTATTTATAAGTTTGATATTCGATAATTCAAAAGAATATTCATAATTATAGAGAGGCAGTCTGTTATGGGCTGCCTTTTTTGTTTTTTTAACATTTATGGTAGAACAAAATCGTTTCTTATTTGTATCTCTTCTTAGATAAGTATATACAAACACAAAACAAATTAAGAAAGCGTATGAGAAAATTTATTTACAAAGCAAGTTTATTGGCATTAACAGTACTTATATTGCCAATTATATCGTGTTCCAAAGATGGTGATGATGATTTGCTAAATAACGGAAAAGAAGGACTAAATTATCCCTTTACGATTGAGGAAGGTAATAGTGAGTGGCGATTAGAAGTGAATGGAAAAGAGTATAAAGGTAGTACCGGCTGGGTTAATTCTTTGAATAGCAATAAGTTTTTGAGTATATACTTTGACGGTTCATTTCCTTACGGTGGTATTTCATTGGTACCTTATCAAGTAGGGACTTATAAGTCGGGACAAGATTTGGGAGAAGGTTCGGGTAGTGTCACCGGCAAGCTTTATTTCACATCTTCAGTCAATGTTGATGGAGAGAAATATTACAGTCATTCGCACAATGAATACGGCGATGTAGAAGAGGATATTATTCCTGGAACTTCAAGCACTTACACCATTAAGAAGTTCGAAGGAGGATTTAAACAAGTAAAGACTTTTTACGGCACCTATCGGATGTTTATTGGAGAAGTAAGCGGATTGTTTGAAGGTACTTTTAAAACTGCTGACGGAAGTAAAAGTGTTAAAGTAACCAAAGGTGAATTTAGATTAGTTTCAAAACTAAATTCAGGTGATGAAATAGTTGAATAATACCAATTCGACAGTTTGGATGAGTTTGTCTTAAATTCACCAAATTAATCAAGGAATATATTGTATCATTTTTCTATTTCTTTACGGCTGTATTTGGTACTATACTCATTGCACATCTAAAACCGATATCATTAGCAGATTTTGTACGGTCGAGATAGCGGCGGGAAGCAGGGTGCAACCAGTAAATAGGGTCTTTCCAAGAGCCACCTTTATACACACGGCTGTCTTGTGATTTGTGATAATCGGGTAGGAAGAAATCAAGCACATTTACACTGTCGATTTTATTTATATTACCACGAGTAGCATATTGATCAAACACCCATTCATTAACATTCCCTGCCATATTATACAGTCCAAAATCATTAGGTGCAAAAGAACCTACAGGCAAGGTACGCGAAAATACATTTGAGTTAGCATTTGTACTTGTTTGATTATAATTTGCTTGCTGTTGATTTCTTTGAGCGGCGGTTGCTTTCTCATAGCTTCTTTCAGACCATGGATAAACCTTGACTTTGTTTTCAGGATCGGTACTTTTACGAGCATATGCTGCAAATTCCCATTCATCTTCAGATGGCAATCTGTAATCAGGAAACATTCCGGAAAATGTTTTTGCAAGATTATCTTGCTTGCTTGTAAAGTATTTCTTTGAAGTGAAAATTGCATTTTCTACTGCTTCTAATGTAGTCATTTCGGCTATAGCTTTGAAATCTGGAGCTTTAATGGCACCGGCTTTTATCAGTCGCAATTCATTAGCACGATCGCTTCTCCAAGCGCAATAAGCTGCTGCCTGATCCCAACTAACACATACCACAGGATATTCATTGAATGAAGGATGGGTGAAATAATTCATTAAAAACGGTTCATTGTCGCTAAGACCATCAGTCCAAACTTTAATATCAGGTTTGGCTTTTTCAATAATATCAGGAGCAACATTTGAATATACAGAAGTTAACCAGTTTTGATATTCGCGCCAATCTATATTTCTCACTTCACGCTGATCCATATAAAAACTGTTGACAGACAACATTCTGCGTGTATTTAATTCACTTGTACGTATCCTTCTGTTAGCAGTTTCAAAATCTTCTGCATCATCAACGGTAATTGTCCAACCAGGAATTTCAACCATGCCGGGTGGTACTAAATCAGAACTGCTTCCTAAACCTCTGAATGCATTATTTGCTTTATAATCGTAGGGCCAGCCGGTAGCCGAGCTTGTTATTGTAGTACTTTTACTGCAAGAAGTAAATGCAATAGCTGATAGTACGAAGAAAGAAAACGATAGTATGCGATACATATAATTATTTTTTATTTCAAACCTTGCAAAATTAACAAATTTCTTGATAATTGAAATTTGTTTGCTAAATATAGTTTTAAAAAAAACTGTAATTATGGCTTTTTATTATTTTATTATACTGATTTAATGCTGATAATCTTTGTTTTATGCTTAAATAAACGTCAATTAGCATTATTTCGTATAATATTTTCTTAAATTTGCACGAATTAAAATATTATCGATGGTTTGATATGGACGACTCAACAAGGTTTCTCAAGTTAAACGGTAGTCTTTATGATTTACAAACGCCTATCGTAATGGGTGTGATAAATATTACTCCGGATTCTTTTTTTGCATTAAGCAGATATAAATCCGACCGTACACTCTTACAGCAAGTTGAGACCTTTCTTACAGAAGGAGCTACGATAATTGATATAGGAGGCTATTCAACACGTCCGCAGGCTGAGCCGATTACTGTAGATGAAGAGATAAAACGAATTTCAGATGCCTTAGAGCTTATTTGTAAGAAATTTCCGCAAGCTATTATTTCTGTAGATACATTCAGATCGCCGGTAGCAAGATTTGCTGTGCAGCAGTATAATGTAGCTATGATAAATGATATAAGCGGCGGTACATTAGACCCGCTAATGTTTGAGACCGTTTCCGACTTGCAAGTAGCTTATATTCTGATGCATACAAGAGGAACTCCACAAAATATGCAGGAGAATACAGATTATGAAGATGTTACATCAGAGGTGTTACAGTTTTTGGTGAAAAGAGTTGCTCAATTAAGATTATTGGGTGTTAATGACGTAATAGTTGATCCGGGTTTTGGTTTTGCAAAAACATTAGGGCAGAATTATGAGTTGATGAAGAAGTTATCGATATTTAAGCAGATTAATGCACCACTTTTAGTAGGAGTATCGCGCAAGTCTATGATTTATAATCTTTTAGAAACAGATCCCCAAGGTGCATTAAATGGAACTACAGCTTTGCATATGTTAGCATTATTAGGAGGAGCTTCAATTTTACGTGTTCATGATGTAAAAGAAGCAATGGAAACTATAAAGATTTTCAATGCTTATAACAAATATAAAAACTGACGATTTATGGGATTTCATATTGGAATAAAAGACATAATTGATATAGTCCTGGTAGCAATACTTCTTTACCAATTATTTTTATTATTGAAGAGGTCGGGTGCACTAAGTGTTTTCCTCGGCATTATGAGTTTTCTCATAGTGTGGTTTTTAGTTTCCTTCGTTTTCAAGATGGAATTGCTGGGCGGGATATTAGATAGAGTAGTTAGTGTTGGAACATTTGCACTGATTGTTTTATTTCAAGATGAAATTCGTAGGTTTTTATCAGGAATGGGTTTGAAGCGTAAGCTTGCTTTGACAGGTATATTAAAAAGAATGTTTGGAAACGGGCGAGCAGACTCAGAAAAATCAGATTATAATATTGTTCAGATAGTATTAGCATGCCGTAATCTTTCCAAACGTTCAGAAGGAGCTTTGATAATAATAGCCCGAAAGAATAACTTAGACATTCAGGCACAGTCGGGCGAAATCATTGATGCTGCAATTAATTCTCAGTTGATTGAAAATTTATTTTTTAAGAATAGTCCGCTGCACGACGGTGCTATGATTATCAGAAACGACAGGATATTCGCAGTATCCTGTATTCTTCCTGTATCTAAAAATCAGCAGATACCCAAACGTTTGGGATTAAGACACAGATCGGCAATTGGAGTAACAGAAAAAACCGATGCCATTGCGATAGTAGTATCGGAGGAATCAGGCAAAATATCCTATGCAATCAATGGCGAGTTGACCACTAATGTAAAGCCTGAAGAATTAGAAATGGTGTTATCAACATCGATGAACTATTGATTTGGGTAATATGTCCTTTGGAATTAATGGCAAAGTCCTGTAATAATATGAGCTATTACAGGACTTTCTCTTAATTTTAGCATAAAGGATAATATTTGTTTTATCCGATTCTTTAAATAAAACTATTCTTTTACAAAACTCCTGTGGAAATCTCCTATTTTAAGTATATAGACACCAGCAGACAAATTACGTACATTAATCGAAATGCGAGAATCGAAAATTGAACATGCTGGAGAGGAAACAATCCTACTTGATAAATCAATTATTTGGATAACTTCATTTTCAATATTCAAATCGGTGTTTTCTATGATTATCTCGTCTTTTGCCGGATTGGGATAAATCTTCAATGGTACATTTTGTACACTTCCTATGTTTGTTAGATTCATACATTCGTTTAATAGTCCTTGAAGATCTACGTTATTTGCTTCGCAAGTCATTAAACTGTTTTGTAAACTTGTGATTTGATTGTGCAAAGTAGCAGTATCGTTTTGCAATGCTGTAATTTGTTCCAAATATGCTTCTGAATTGTCGTAGACAAAATTTGCCGTGTAAACGGTGTTTGTATCAGTGATAACAATACGTGGATTATCATTGTTGCCGTCAGTCCAACCAATAAAACTGAAATTCAAAGTAGGCGCAGCATATAATGTGATGGTAGTATCTTTTTCAAAAACGCCTGCACCAATAACTGTTCCTCCCTCTTCGTTATTTGTACTTGTTTGGATAATCAATAAATGGCAATGTCAGAATTGCCAAACTCGAGCAACCTGAGAATACAGAATTACCAATGGAAGTTTTATTGCCTATTGTTGCTGTTACTAACTTGCTACAAGTTTGAAAAGCATAATCACCAACTGAGCCGCCATTACTAACAGTTGTCGTTTGCAAATTGCTGCCAGCATTAAAAGCATAATTCCCAATACTGTAATTATCATGCACAGTTACATTAACTAATCCTGTACAATTTTTAAATGCATAACGCCCGAGGCTATGAGTACGTGCAGTTTGCGTGCAGATTTCCTGTCGTGAAACGACAAAGTGAATGCAGGCGCAAAACCCGCTAAGTGTACGTCAGCCAGACAATGAACATAGGCGTGTGTTAGCTCCATGTGTTTGTTGATAAAGTGTAGAAAAATAATAATTTATTTAAATGGAGTCAAGAGTTATAATGCTAACAATAATAATCCGATAACTGCCAACCCTTTTAAAATTTTTATTCCAATATCTTTAGTCTGTTCTGTTATAACAATTACATCCTTTTCTCCAAGTATGTCAGAAACCTCATATTTTACAATATACAAACCGTTTTGCTCATTTATCAATCTCCTAGATATTATTTCTTGTATATCTTCATCTGGCAAATCTTTTTTAAAAACGATTTCACCGTTTTTAATTTTTACTTTTGTTATCCCACGTACAAAATCTATTTTTATATTCTCAAATTTTGTTTCTGTATGTACTTTATAATTATCAATATAAATAAGTGGTAAATCTACATTTTTAAGAGATTGTATTTCTTCATTATTTCCACTTATAAAAACAATATTCTCAAAATAGTCAAAATCGATAGACCTATTATGCTTTAAATAACCATAATGAAGATTATATGCACTTGTAAATCTAATCTTATTTAATTTTGATTTGGATATTATTGGAAAAGACAATGAATCATTATTTGAAAGTTCTTTCTTAATCTTTAAACTTAAATCATGAGTAAAGTATTTATAAGTTGAATATGAATTTGTTTTAAGATCAAAAACTGTTGATTTGATTGAATCTTCTTTTTCTTTTATTCTTTTTTGATTTTCTTGTTCTAATTTTAGCTGTTTTTGTTGTTTGTTAAAAACTTCAACTTGTTTTTTTTCAATCTGGCTTCTAATCTTTGGATTAAAATTCGATAAAACTACTTTTTTGCTCCTTGACGTAGCATATTTATTATCAGCGAGGTATAATTCATAATAAATCTCAAAGTTTTCGTCAAAATAGTAGTTGGCAATTATACGGCCAGCATAAAACTCATTAAAGTTGTGTTTCAATTCTTCGATTGAAATATTTTCAAATTGACGTAAATGGCAAACATATTCCTCATTTGCATCCATAATATAATAGTCACAATAACTTATATGTTTTTTTAAATCAAGGGCATATCTGTTTTTTTCACATTGAGAGATATATTCAATTTTACCATTTGCATAACTTAATTGAGGATATTTACGACCAAATTTGAGAATGGCTTCTACGGTTTTAGCATTGTCTCCAAAATGTATTTGAGATTTTAGTTGAGAAATCGATAGTAAGATAACTACTATAAGAAATATTTTTTTCATGTTCATATTTTTGAATTAACGTTTTTATTTTTAGTGCGTTGTTGACTTAAATTTCCAAATAAACTTCTGTTTTTGTCCACCAATTTTTAAATTCGAAGAGTAAAAATTTCCACTTCCAATTAACCAAAAAACTTTATCAACTGCATAGGGAGTGATATTGTTTTCAAATGCAATTTTGTCAATTACATGTAATATCTCAAAATCTCGTTTAATTACAGATTTTTCGAATGGGTTAATAATACTTAATGCAATAAAGATATCTCTTAGGTGTATATCTGGCTTGCCATATTCGACATATCCAATTTCTTTTAAAAAGTCACAAGCTAACGGGAATCCAATACCATGTATTTCAGTACTAATTAATAATGGAAGTGCAAGCTTCGCCTTTTTATCATGAACAAAGAAATCAGCCCAATTATAAAAATCGATAACGTTATCAAAAGTGTTTAAAAAATATGCAGATTCAATTACGGACTGACAAAATTGAGGCCATATACTTCTGTTTGTGATTCTTATCTGTCCTTTGGGCTTAAGTGTAGAAGTAATATCAATAAGTAATTTGTTCCATTCATTTTTCTTGTATTTTTCTGTTACTTTTTTTAAATCAAAATTAAATAGTAATTTTCCTAAATTTTCAATTCCACCAATTGATTGCCCTATAACTTTAGCACTCATTTGTCTATTTTGAGCTGACTCACAAAGTTTCAAATATATTTTATTCAAATCTTTTGGTTTGTCAAAATCTGGCTCTAAGTGGCAATCTAAAATACTTTTTGTCACATTTTCAAATGACAAAAGAAAGTTATAGGCAAATTCATATAATTCTTTGTAGTTCATTTTTTTACACTTGGAGCTAACTGTGAATTTTAGTTACATTACTACCGATATTCAATGTCGTAAAATTTGCACATCCGTAAAAGGCATAGTTGCCAATGGTTGTAACGCTGTTATCTACTGTCAAATATTTAATGTTTTGTCGTTGTGAATACCATGGCGCAGTACCATAATAATCATACATAGTCCCTGTCCCAGTAATTATGAGGGTTTGATTTGCTCCTTCGCCCATTAATAACCAAACAAGGTTAGGTCCGCAAGTACCGCTTGTTTCCTGTGCGTTAGTTTTTGTTGCGAGACAAATATAAAAAGCCATTAATATAAATATAAATACTCGTTTCATTTTGAATTATTTTTAGGAGGTTCAACAATAAAATTATTTTCTTTTTCTAGTAAATTGTGCATTGGAGTTACATCTGATAAAAGCCAACCTTTATGTTTCGATTTTTTATCTCGTTTTTTAGATATTATTGAGATAATTTCATTATTGCCTATTTCATGTCTATAAAATGCAACAAGTAAAGCTCCTACAAAAATGGCATACAAATACATCCATTCTTTGTATTTCATTTCAAACTTGTTATAGCGTTCAATCGCTTTTTCATAAATAAATTGTTGTGTTTCCATATCTTTTGCTTTTGAGTTATTTTTTTCTTTGGTTGTATAAATTTTAGTAATATCCCTATTAATAATTTCTTTCCCTGTGTCCCTTAGAGTTCATTATCAGACATAAAAAAAGCGTGGGAACTGTTAGCTATATCACTTCTCTGAGGGTCTAGACACCCTTACACCAAATGATAAAGCAACAGCCCCACGCCTATAAGCATAGACATGGAGCGTTCGTTGCTATCATCCTTGATGTAAATGAAATTGTCTAGATTTCAGAGAAGGATAATACCTAAAACGCTTATAAATATGTAATGTAATTGTCGCTACAATTAACAGAAATACAACCTTATATGTCTATTAGACCGGTTGTGTTATATTATCTCTGCAAATGTATTCAAATAAATGTTATTTACAAAATTTAACGATATTTTTTTATCAAGGGAAAATTAGCAATGGTATGAATGTTAATCTCATTAAAAACTTATATAAGTGGATAAAATCATATAATCAATATATATGAAACAAATCTCACTATACTATGATTAAGAACCATTTCTATCCTTTCAACCACCCAAATACATCATAAAATCCCAATATTTTGTGATTTTATCATTTTTCTTTCGAATAAAACACTATATTTGCACCAAAATCCCATTGTATTGTGATTATGGAAGAGTTAGGAAATGTCATAAAAGAGCGCAGAAAAACTCTGGCTATTACCCAAAGAGAACTTGCTGCTTTGGCAGGAGTCGGAATAAATACGCTAACGAAAATCGAACGAGGCGAAGCAAATCCATCTTTTAAAGTTGTTATGAGCCTGTTGGATACGCTTGGATTGGCAATTGACATAAAAATCAAGACTAATAAAATATAAAAGGTATGAGTCATGAGAAAAGCAAATGTATATTTTAACGGTATATTAGCGGGCGGACTGATTGAAACCCCAGAGCATAAATAGGATTACTCAATCGCGTTTGCTTCGGATAGATGAGAAAGATCATTTCGGTATTTTATTGGCAACTGCCCACAATGACACGACAGGAGCCATAACTGTTAAGCCTGTTATATAATGAAAACAATAATGAATTGCCCATCCACATTGGCGGTAGGAAATGATTTTCGCCTTACACCTGCTTACGATTTGTTGAATACAAGGATTCATATAGATGACTCGGATTTTGCTTTGGATAAAGGATTATTTAAAATGGATAAACCCGAATTTTTTAAAGGTGGAAAAGCAAATGGTGTGTCTTTTAGACAGTTTGGGTTGGCAATAGAATTACCTGAAAAGATGGTAGATAAAGAATTGGCTGTTTTTACTGCAGATTATCCTTTGATAGACGAACTGATAAATCATTCTTTTTTATCAGAAAAGATAAAAAGACAGTATCTTATGCTTTACCGGACAAAAAGAAACAGATTGGCAGATATGAAGCTGTGATTTTTTCAATAAGTTTTTACGTTGATAAATGTATCTTGCCATATTTTATTTTTTATATTCAATTTCAAAATGCAAAGATTTCAATTCGTGTTATTGTATTGTCCAAACAAGAAATAGTCAATAAATCATCAATAGGATTTGGAAAAACACCATAGTCATTCATTGTTATTGTTTGCACGTAAGCAAGTTCATTCGGGCTGTCATAATAACATTTTGAGCGTTTAGGATTTTGATATAAAAGTTCGCCATTGTGAGTATAACACAATAGTTCATTAAATGAACCAGTGCACATTTAGCAGATGTATCAGTTTCGTTAATAGCGATTTAAAGTCAGGAATAACGGTTGGAGAGTTATATTAAGGATTTATTCTAAACATACGCCATACATCTGAAGACAAATTTTTTCTTTCAAAACAAATCCTGTCGTGCAGTCTGCTTTCTCTTCCTTGCCAAAATTCTATATTTAATGGGCGTATTAAATACCCTCCCCAAAATGGTGGTCGCGGTACTTCTATGTCTTCAAATCTTTTCTTGATTTCTTTTAATGCTCTTTCAATTTCACTTCTACCGGATATTTCTTGACTTTGACGAGATGCCCATGCTCCTAACTGACTCTCTCTCGGGCGAGATTTGAAATAAGCATCTGATTGTTCGTCTGATATTTTTTCAGCAACACCTTGTATATGAATCTGACGAAATAAGGTATTCCAATAGAAGAGGCATGAAACTAATGGATGTACCTCTATATCTTTACCCTTTCTACTATTGTAATTAGTGTAAAAAACAAAGCCTTCATCAGATAAATCTTTTAAATACACAACACGTGTAGAAGGAAAGATAACATCACTTATCGTACTTAAAATCATAGCATTTGCTTCAAAACAATTGTTGGTAATCGACTCTTCATACCATTTTTTAAAAAGCTCCAAAGGGTTGTTTACTATAATTTCATCATCTAATTTGTCAAAATTAAATTCGGAATGGTCGCTATGTATCTTATCAAATATATTATTCATTTTTTTCTGTAAAATAAAGAAAATTGTATTGTTTATATAACGATACCATACGATATTTGTTTTAAAAGAAATATATTTATACACTGACAATCACATCTTATTTCATATGCTTTTCATGTAATTAAAAGAAAATCTCTTAAATTTGCAGTTCGAAAACCAATTATAATTTACGCATCACAAAATTACATCACATGTCATCACTCAGATTTAATGCCGTTGAAGAAGCTTTTAAGAAGAAAGCTCTTGTTGTTGAAAGTCCGGTCGGACTAATCTCAGATTATTTTGGACAATATGTGTTTAATCGTACAACTATGTCTAAATATCTGTCAGTAGATACTTTAAAAGCGGTTCAAGATGCTGTGGATAACGGTGTATCATTAGAACGCGGTATAGCAGATCATGTCGCTGCAGGTATGAAAAGATGGGCGATGGAAAAAGGTGCAACACATTATTCGCATTGGTTTCAACCTCTTACGGAAGGTACTGCCGAAAAACATGATTCTTTTATTGAATATGTCGGTATGCCGGGAGGCGGAGTTATGGAAAGCTTTTCAGGAAAATTATTAGCACAACAAGAACCTGATGCTTCATCATTTCCTAATGGAGGTATCAGAAGTACATTTGAAGCAAGAGGTTATACCGCTTGGGATCCTTCATCTCCGGCTTTTGTAATGGATGATACTTTGGTCATACCGACAATTTTTATTTCATATACAGGCGAATCACTTGACTTTAAAGCACCACTTCTAAAATCAATTAATGCAATAGATAAAGCTGCTACGGCAGTTTGTAAGTATTTCGATACCAATGTGAAGCGTGTTACTTGTTACCTTGGTTGGGAACAAGAATTTTTCTTAGTTGATGAAAGCTTATTTGCAACGCGACCGGATTTGGCTTTAACAGGACGTACATTAATCGGCCATGAATCAGCAAAAAACCAGCAACTTGAGGATCATTATTTTGGATCTGTCCCTTCAAGAGTTGTATCATATATGAGAGACCTTGAATTTGTGGCTTATAAATATGGAATTCCTATTAAAACAAGACATAATGAAGTCGCACCTAATCAGTTTGAATTAGCACCTTTGTATGGAGAAGCAAATCTCTCGAACGATCAAAACCTTTTGGTAATGTCGCTGATGAAGAAAGTTGCCCGTCGACATGGATTTAGATTACTACTTCATGAAAAGCCTTTTGCCGGAGTTAATGGATCGGGGAAGCATAATAATTGGTCATTGGGTACGAATACCGGAATTGGGTTGCTTACTCCGGGTAAAACCCCATTAGAAGATTTGCAGTTTATTACGTTTTTAGTTAATACTTTAATGGCTGTATATAAACATAATGGCTTGCTGAAAGCTTCTATTATGACGGCAAACAATTCACATCGCCTCGGTGCAAATGAAGCACCACCCACAATAGTTTCAGCTTTTTTGGGTTCGCATATGTCAAGCGTGCTTGATAAGATTGAAAACAGTACATCTGAAGAGGTGATAAAAATGGATGATAAGAAATTTCTGAAATTAGGTATACCGCATATACCGGAAGTTTTGTTGGACAATACAGACAGGAACAGAACATCACCATTTGCATTTACAGGAAATCGTTTTGAGTTCCGGGCGGTAGGATCTTCTGCAAATTGTGCAACCTCATTAATAGTAATCAACAGTATCGTAGCTACTCAGTTAAATGAGTTTAAAAAGGATGTAGATAGCAGAATTGCAAAAGGAGTCAAAAAAGAGAATGCAATTTTTGAAGTACTTCAGGAATATATCAAATTATCGAAACCTATACGTTTTGATGGTAATGGTTATAGTGAAGAGTGGAGACAAGAAGCAGTAGAAAGAGGTTTAAACTCTGAAACCTGTGTGCCGGAAATATATAAGGAATATACAAAGACGGAAACAATCGAGATGTTTAAATCAGTTGGTGTCCTGTCCGAAAAAGAATTATATGCCAGAAATGAAGTCAAATGGGATACATACATTAAGAAAATACAGATTGAAGCAAGGGTTTTAGGTGATTTATGTTTAAATCATGTGATACCAATTGTAACAAAATATCAATCATTACTTTTAGATAATGTAGTAAAAATGCAGGCTATTTTTCTTGAGGAAGAAGCTGTAGAGTTGTCATCTATGAACAAAGAATTCATTAAAGAAATATCACAGAGAGTATGTCATATCAAGAAAAATGTTGATGCAATGGTTGAAGCAAGGAAAATTGCAAATCGTATAGAAGATGAATATGAAAAGGCAATGGTATATCATAACCAAGTTTTACCATTCTTTGATAAAATACGCTATGATGTTGACAAATTAGAGCTTATAGTCGACAATCAGATGTGGACTCTGCCTAAATATAGAGAGTTGTTATTTATCAGATAAGATGTTTTGAAAAAGTATTACAATCAAAAAAGCACCTACAGTTTCTATTCTGTAAGTGCTTTATTTTTTAGTGACCCCGAAAGGATTCTAACCTTTAACCTTCTGATCCGTAGTCAGATACTCTATACAGTTGAGCTACGGGGCCTTTTTGCGTGTGCAAAGGTAAATTAATTTAGCGTAATATCAAAATAATTTTTTATTTTCCTTTTAAAAACACTTTTATCTTCCTGTATGCTATTCCTGTACAGGGATATTCGCTAAAGTATCCACCAAAAAATCCCAGAATTTCGCTACACTTTGAATATGTACTTTCTCATCCGGAGAGTGAGGATATTTGATAGTAGGACCGAATGAAATCATATCCATATCCGGATAATTAATCCCTAAAATGCCACATTCCAAGCCGGCATGGATAATTATAATTTCAGGTGTAACACCATACTTTTTCTCGTATATACCTTTCATTTCATGTAGTATTGGAGAGCTTAAATTTGGATTCCATCCCGGATAATCGCCTGTAAATTCAACTTTCGCACCTGCAAGCGAAAATACACTTTCTACCATAGATGCTAATTCTTGTTTGCGTGATTCTACTGAACTTCTTAACAGACAGTTACATTCAATCCTATTACCGAAAGATTTAACAATGGCGAGATTATTTGAGGTTTCTACAACATCGGGTTTCTCGTTAATCACTCTCAACACACCATTAGGACAAGCAATTACACCATTAATTAAATCATCTTGTATTTCTTCAGGAATAAGAGCAAATTTATCGTTATATTGTTCTACTGTTAAAGTAATATTATCTTCAACACCCTCATATTCTTCCTGATATAGAGATTCATAATCAGCAATAAGTTCGAAAATATCATCAACACCATCCTTCGGCACAGATATAACAGCAAAAGCCTCACGAGGAATAGCATTGCGCAAGCTTCCTCCTTCAATAGATGAAAGACGAGCTTCATAATTGCTGACAGCTTCTTTTAATAGTCGAAACATCAATTTGTTAGCATTGGCACGTTGCAAATGAATATCTACACCTGAATGACCACCTTTTAAACCTGTTAGAGAAATTTTTAATGCTATATCCCCTTCAGGAGCCAATACTTCCTGATAGAAATAGTTTATGTTAGCATCTAATCCACCTGCACAGCCAACACATAGTTCACCTTCTTCTTCGGAATCCATGTTGATAAGTATCTCACCTTTAAGGAAATCCGGCTGCAAACCAAAAGCACCAAACATGCCTGTTTCCTCATCTACGGTTATAAACATCTCGATATCAGGATGCGGAATGTCTTTTGATTCCAAAATTGCCATAGCAGCAGCAACGCCAATTCCATTATCAGCTCCCAAAGTCGTATCTCGAGCTTTAACCCAATCGCCATCGATATAAGTCAGGATAGGGTCTGTTTCAAAGTTATGATTAATACCGGAATTTTTCTGAGGAACCATATCCATATGAGCTTGCAAAACAACAGCTTTGCGATTTTCCATACCTTTTGTGGCAGGCTTTCGAACTAAAATATTACCAATTTCATCACGTAATGTCTCTAATCCAAGCGACTTACCATAATCTTCAAGAAACTTCCCTATTAAACCCTTTTTCCCTGATGGACGTGGAATTTGAGTTAAATTGTAAAAATGACGCCACAAAGAACGAGGCTCAAGTTGTCTGATATCATTCATAATTTTAATTTTTTACAAATATGCAGCTTTTTCCTGTAAATACAATCAATTACATATAGTTATTCAATGTTAATATTATTAGAACACTACTCTATAACCCGCAGTGGTTATATTATGCCTAACTGTATGCAAGCAGAGCTTACGGTTATAAAGTATTATTAAAGAAATTATTCATTAATTATTACATTAAGATTTAGTTAATTCAAAAATAAATGGTACTTTTGCACTAATTTTTAAATCATTTAAAGATAACGGTTTAAGATGCTATAAATTAATATATTAAGTGTCTTATTAGTTATTGTAATTTTATAATTTTATTATGTTAAGGTATAAATTTATGACTGCAGATGAAGCTGCAGAATTTGTAAATCATGGCGATGCAGTTGGTTTTAGCGGTTTTACTCCGGCAGGTTCACCTAAGGTAGTTCCGAAAGCAATTGCTCGTAGGGCAGAGGCATTTCATGCAGAAGGAAAAGAATTCAAAATTGGTGTGTATACAGGAGCTTCAACCGGCGACTCATTAGATGGAGCTTTAGCAAGGGCAGATGCTGTATTATTTAGAACACCTTATCAGTCGAACAGAGACTTACGTGATGCATTGAATACAGATCATGCGCCATATTTTGATATGCACTTATCTTCAATAGCACCCCATTTGAGATTTGGATTTATGCCAAAACCACGTGTTGCTGTGATTGAGGCTTGTGAGTTGACAAATGATGGTGAAATTGTATTAACATCTGCTGTGGGCATATCACCAACCATTGCAAAATTAGCAGATAAGATAATAATTGAGTTAAACACAAAGCATCCTAAAGCATTAAAAGGATTTCATGATATTTTCGAACCCCTTGATCCTCCTCACAGATTACCGTTAACATTGATGAAACCATCTGACAGGATGGGTACTGCAACTATTAAAGTGGATCCTGAGAAAATAATTGGTGTTGTTGAAACATATCTTGATGATGAAGTTGGAGGTTTTGCTCCAACAGATGCGGTAACAGACAGCATAGGAAAAAATGTTGCTGATTTTCTTGCAGGAGAATTAAAATCAGGCAGGATACCTAAGGAGTTTTTACCTATTCAATCAGGAGTGGGAAATATTGCCAATGCAGTAATGGCATCATTAGGTACGAATCCGGACATTCCAAATTTCCAGATGTATACTGAGGTTATTCAAGACTCTGTGATTGATTTGATACGACAAGGTAAAGTTACCTTTGCGAGTGGTTGCTCTCTTACAATTACAACTCCTGTTCTGAAAAGCATATATGATGATATAGAGTTTTTCCGCGATAAGTTAGTACTTCGACCACAAGAAATGTCGAATAGTCCGGAATTAGCACGACGATTAGGTTTGATAACCATTAATACAGCTTTGGAGGCTGACATCTTTGGCAATGTTAACAGTACGCATGTTATGGGAGCTAAGATGATGAATGGAATTGGCGGTTCAGCAGATTTTACGAGAAGTGCATATATATCAATATTTACCACACCGTCAACTGCTAAAGGTGGTAAAATATCTGCTATAGTACCTATGGTATCTCATGTCGATCAGAATGAACATTCAGTTAATGTTATTATTACCGAACATGGTATTGCTGATTTACGAGGAAAATGTCCTGTCGATCGTGCACATGCTATAATAGATAACTGTGTAGACCCTTCATATCGCCAGATGCTAAAAGATTATTTAGCACTTTCCGGTCCTTCACATACACCTCAAACGTTACGGGCATGCTTTGGAATGCACATCACTTTTCAGGAAACAGGCAATATGTTAGATACAAATTGGGAAAAATTCAAATAATTTTTTATTCTGTAACTTGCAGATATTCAATGTCGATGTAAGAAAATATGTTATAAAGCATAAAAAACTTACAAAAAGATTTGCAAGTTACAGAAATAGTTTCTACTTTTGCACCCGCTTTGAGAGAAAAGCACAGTGTATTAAAAAAAGCAAGGTTGATTCAGATTAATGTTATTTCGCAATAAAAAAATAATTTTTTTTCAGA
>Ga0228535_1001435_pt1 | contig 36538 bp, 36 predicted proteins | sample SJ1metagenome_FD_168457 | JGI IMG/M metagenome (GOLD analysis project Ga0228535, IMG submission 168457) | Enriched culture of PCE-dechlorinating microbial communities from Ithaca, New York, USA - SJ1 | ecosystem: Engineered > Modeled > Simulated communities (microbial... > Unclassified | place...
GGTGTGCATTTCGGTCACCAGACCCGCAGGTGGAACCCGAAGATGAAGCCTTTCATCTTCACCGAAAGGAACGGCGTGTACATCATCGACCTGCAGAAGACAGTCCGGGGACTTGAAAAAGCGTACGATTTCATCCGCGAAGTTGCACGGAACAACGGTTCGCTTCTTTTCGTCGGAACGAAGCGGCAGGCCCAGGACACGATCAAGGAAGAAGCTGAGCGCTGCGGTCAGTTTTACATCAACCAGAGGTGGCTGGGCGGCCTCATGACCAATTTCCCAACGATCCGGAAGCGTGTCTCCCGCATGGTGGAGCTCCGGAAGATGGAGAACGAGGGGAACTGGGCTGACCTCCCGAAGAAGGAAGTCGCACTTCTCAGGAAGGAACTCGGCAAGCTCGAGAAGTACCTCAAGGGCATCACAAACATGAAGGCGATTCCCGATGCGATCTTCCTCATTGACCCGAGGAGAGAGGAAAATGCAGTTCTGGAAGCGAGAAAGCTCGGAGTCCCCGTTATCGCTATCGTGGATACGAACTGTGACCCCGAGGTCATCGACTTCCCGATACCGGGGAACGACGACGCCATACGGGCAATAAAACTCGTCGCCGGGCTTATGGCGGACGCTTTCATCGAGGGCCGCCAGGGAGAGGACTCAAATGTCCAGGTGATCTCTGCCGAAAATGAGAAGGGCGAGCCTGTGGATGTTTCCGATGACGATATAATCGAGGTCAAGGAACGTCTTCATGAAGTGTATGACGATTCCGAGGAAGAAGCATAAGATATAAAGGGAGGCAATAAAAATGCAAATTAGCGCCAGCGCTGTCAAGGAACTTCGCGAAAGAACAGGCGCGGGAATGATGGACTGCAAACACGCCCTAGCAGAGAACAACGGCGATGTGGAAAAGTCCATAGACTACCTCCGCGAAAAAGGTCTTGCAAAGGCAGCAAAGAAGGCTGCCAGGACTGCTGCGGACGGCAGGGTATTCTCGTATATCCATACAAACGGAAAGATCGGCGCCCTTCTGGAGCTGAACTGTGAGACAGATTTCGTCGCAAAAACAGACGAGTTCCAGACCCTGGGTCACGAGATCTGCATGCACATAGCCGCTGCAGCTCCCCAGTTTCTCTCCCCTGAAGAGGTCACCGGCGAAGTACTTGAACGCGAGCGGGAGATCTACAAACAGCAGGCAATCGAGGAAGGGAAGCCTGCGAATATTGTCGATAAAATAGCTGACGGCAAGATCAACAAATTCTACGAAACAAACTGCCTTCTTGAGCAGGCCTGGATACGGGACGGAGACAAGAAGATCAAGGACATCGTTGTGGATACGATCGCAAAACTCGGCGAAAACATCGTTGTCCGGCGCTTTTCCCGTTTTTCCATCGGGGACTGACAAAATGCATAATAGGCGGGGCGAAAAGCCTCGCCTTTTTTGTGCCTTTTTCCGTTCATTGAAGCAGGGGGAGGATAAACATGCGTTTTAAAAGGGTTCTTCTGAAACTTTCAGGCGAAGTGCTTGCGGGATCCGGAGGATTCGGCTTCGATTTTGAAGCCATCAGGCGAATCGGAGAAGAAATCGTAGAGGTGGTCCAGGCGGGAATCCAGGTCGCAATGGTTGTCGGCGGAGGGAATATGCTCCGGGGCAGGGAACTTGAGAAACTGGGCGTGGAACGTGCCCAGGGTGATTACATGGGTATGCTTGCCACGGTGATGAATGCCCTTTGTCTTCAGGACGTGCTGGAAAAATACGGTGTTCCCACAAGAGTGCAGACCGCTATAGAAATGAGGCAAATGGCCGAACCCTATATACGGAGAAGAGCCCTGAGGCATCTTGAGAAGGGGCGCGTTGTCATTTTTGCAGCCGGGACCGGTTCGCCGTATTTTTCCACCGATACGGCCGCAGCACTCAGAGCAGCGGAGATGGAAGCAGATTGCCTGTTGAAAGCAACCAAGGTAGATGGTATATATAATGCAGACCCCAAGAAGCATCCCGACGCCGTGCTCCTGCACCGACTTACCTACAGGGATGCCCTGCAGAGTCAGTTTGAAGTTATGGATGCGGCCGCATTTTCCCTTTGCATGGAAAACGCGATTCCTATTGTGGTACTGAACATCCTGCAAAAGGGTAACATGAAGAATTTCCTTTTAAACGACAAAGATACGGGAACAATTGTTTCTGGGTGAGCTGAAAGCAAAAGAGCTTTTTCCGGTTTGCAGACGCCGCTCAAATTCTTTAAAACGGGAGGAATCCAGGATGCCGAAAAACGAGCTGAAAACACTGAAAGAGCGCATGGAAAAGGTCATCGAGCACCTTAAGGGCGAATTTCTCGCCATTCGTACCGGCAGAGCTCATCCGGGGCTTGTGAGCGACATTAAAGTAGATTATTACGGCGCTCCGACGCCCATAAAACAGATAGCCACCATTTCCATTCCCGAAGGACGGCAGATCGCCATCACACCTTTTGACAAAGCCTCCATGAAGCTTGTTGAGAAGGCGATCCTGGCATCCTCACTTGGAGTGACCCCCCAGAACGACGGGGAAGTCATACGGGTCAACCTTCCTGAGCTTACGCGGGAGCGCCGCGTTGAACTCACAAAACTTGTCGGCAAGTATGCCGAGGAGGGCAGGATCGCCTTGAGAAACCTGCGGAGGGATTCGAACGAGGCTCTCAAGAAGATGGAGAAAAACTCGGACATCAGCGAGGATGACCTGAAGAAATTCACAAAGGATGTTCAGGATATCACGGACGAGTTCATCAAAAAGGTAGACGAGACACTGAAAACCAAGGAAAAGGAGATCATGGAGGAGTAGGATTTTCTATTTCGTCCAGGGGGCGGGGAATTTCCCCGCCCCTTTGTCAAGGGAGGGAAAACAATGACGCTGCCCAAAGTATATGTTACCCGCAGGATCCAGGATACAGGGCTCTCCCTGCTGCCCGGCCGGGCGGATTTCGAGGTATGGGAGAAGGTGGGGCCTGTTGACAGGGAGGTCCTTCTTGAGAAGGCATCAAAAGCAGAGGGGCTTCTCTGTACTCTGTCGGACAGGGTCGACGAGGAACTGCTGTCCCGGTCCCCGGATCTCAAAATCGTAAGCAACTACGCCGTCGGATACGACAACATCGATGTTGATGCGGCAACCAGGAGAGGGATCCTCGTCACGAACACCCCCGACGTTCTCACGAACGCTACCGCGGATATAGCTTTTACACTCGTGCTGGCAGCCGCAAGGCGGGTAGTGGAGGCGAACGAATTTCTTCGCTCGGGGAAATGGATCACATGGCACCCCGACCTGCTTCTGGGACAGGATGTCTCTGAATCGGTGATGGGAATCGTCGGCATGGGGAAGATCGGCCAGGCCGTCGCGAAAAGGGCCAGGGGTTTTTCCATGGATGTTCTTTTCTACAACAGGTCCCCACGCCCCGAAGCTGAGAAAGCGTTCGGCGCACAACAGGTCTCCCTGGAGGAACTGCTGCAGAAGAGCGACTTTGTTTCCATCCACTGCCCGCTGAGCGAGGAGACGAAGGGGCTTATCGGCGAGCGTGAACTCGGGATGATGAAGAAGACCGCCATCCTGATCAACACTTCAAGGGGGCCGGTTGTGGATCAGAAGGCTCTCTTCAGGGCATGTTCCGAAAAATGGATCTGGGGGGCAGGGCTGGATGTTTTCGACAAGGAGCCCGTTCCTCTCGATGAACCGCTCCTTTCACTGAAGAACGTCACCACCCTTCCTCACCTGGGAAGCGCAACAGTGAAGGCGAGGGAAGGTATGGCACGAAAAGCCGCAGAAAACCTTCTGGCAGGGCTGGAGGGAAAAAGACCGACGGATCTTGTGAACCCCAAGGCATTTCAACGCTGAAAAGAGCCCTTCCCGTTCCGGGAAGGGCTCTTTTTTGGCAGGGGAGCCGCTTTTATTTCAGTTCTTCGAGGAATTCCCTGAACCGTCTCATCCCTTCACGGATTTCCTCCTCGGAATTGGAATAGGAGATCCGCACATTTCCGTCGGCCATGAAGGCGCTTCCTGGAACAAGGGCTACGTACTTTGACTCGAGAAGCATTTTGCAGAGGGCGACGTCGTCGGTAATTACCTGCCCGTTCCATGATTTGCCGAGCACCTTTTCGACGCTGAACCACACATAGAACGCTCCGTTGGGCTCTGTGAAGGAAATGTAGGGCATGTCCTTCATAAGTTCGACTATGAGATTCCGCCTCTTCTCAAAAGCCGCGTGCATTTTCTGAACGTCCTGTTCAGCCTCCTTGAGCGCCCCAACGGAAGCCCACTGGGCAACTGAACATGCGTTCGAAGTGAGATGCCCCTGGAAGTCGCCGAGATACCCCATGATGCTCGAGGGCCCGAGGGCATAACCTATCCTCCAGCCGGTCATGGCAAACGCCTTGCTCACTCCGTTGATGATGACGGTAAGATCCCTGGCCTCTGGGACGAGATTCAGGATCTGGTGATGGACTGCTCTGCCATACACGAGACGCTCGTAGATCTCGTCGTATATTATTGCGATATTGTGTTCCACTGCAAGGTGGCCGAGATCCTTCAGGCACTGTTCGTCGTAAACTGCGCCCGTCGGGTTGTTGGGGTTGTTTACGAGCATTGCCCTGGTGCGGGGTGTGATTGCTTTTTTCACATCGTCCAGCCTGGGAATGAAATCCGTCCTGCTTGTATCCACAAGGACCGCTTTTCCCCCGAAAAGCCTGACCTGCTCCACGTAGCTGACCCATGCAGGAGTGAATACGAGGACCTCATCGCCTGGGTCGATAAGGCAGCCGAGAGCCTCGTAAAGAAGGGGCTTCGCCCCTGCGCCTATTACCACGTTTGCAGGGGTGTATTCAAGACCGAAATGGTCCTTGTAGTATGTACATACTGCTTCCCTCAGTTCGGGGATACCGGTTCCGGGCGTATAGTGGGTCTGCCCTTTTCTCATGGCTTCCTCGGCATACCGGATCGCAGAGGGGGGAGAATCGAAATCTGGTTCGCCCGCACCGAATGATATAACCGGTTTTCCCTCTCTCTTCAGGCTTTTTGCCTTGGCCGTAACGGCAAGCGTCGCTGAGGGTTCCATCTTTCTGGCTCTCTCAGAAATATACATGACAGATTACCTCCTGCACAATGTTGTGTAGCTTCATTATACTTCATTTCGTTCCTTTTTTCCCGAAAAAAGCGCGGGATATACCTTATGCGCACATGGCCCTTTGTTGCCCAGAATCCGGCCGGGTGTTAGAATGATATCATAATTACAGAGTATGAATGGAGGGATTTGCATGGACATACGATTCGTTACCCGTGGGGTCGAACTGAAGGATGACCTGAAGGACTACATGGAGAGCAAAATGTCCAAGCTTGAGAGATTTTTCAACCGCATCATCGACGGACAGGTAGTCATGAGCTTCGGACGTGGGTTATTCACCGTGGAAATCACCTCTAACGCCAATGGCGTCATCATGAGGGGCCAGTCGAGTGCGCCCGATATGAGAAAAGCGTTCGACCAGGGGCTGAAAAACCTTGAACGGCAGATCAAGAGGCATAATGCCTACCTCAAGGACCGTGCCCAGCTGAAGACACACGACGTATCCTTCGAGCTTCCGGTTCTCGAGGGAGAACTTCCGATCCCGCCTGAAGAAGAGATCGTGAAGGTGAAGCGCTTCCCGCTCCGCCCCATGAGCGCAAAAGAAGCCACCATGCAGATGGATCTTCTCGGTCATGAGTTCTACCTTTTCAAGAATGCCGAGTCCGGCGGAGTAAATGTAGTGTACAAAAGGAAGGACGGCGGCTACGGCCTCCTCGAACCGACGGAGTAAACGCTCCCGGCAGAGGGTTGTCTGGAAAAAAGGGGACCCGAAGCGGGTCCTCTTTTTCTTAGGAGTGGTCTAAATGCATGAAGTTTCTCTTGCCGAGTCCGTCGCTTGTTCCCTGATAGATCTGAAAAAGGAACAGGGATGGGGCAGGGTCGTGGAGGTTCGGCTGCGAATAGGGGCCCTGAGGCAGGTTTTCCCCGAAATACTGTGTTTTGCCTTCGAGACTGTGACGAAGGGCACGGAACTGGAAGGTGCCGGGCTTGCTATAGACGACATCCCGATTTCGTTCCGCTGCAGGGATTGTGGCGCGTGCTGGGGCGAAGATGACCCCCTGTGTCCTGAGTGCGGGTCCATGCATCGCGAGACCGTCGCGGGAAATGAAATGGAAATCGAATCAGTGGAGGTTGAGGAACAGACATGAGCAGAATCGTGACCCTGCAGCAGTCGATCATGGCTGAGGACGAGCGTTTCGCTGCTGCCATCAGGGAAAGCAACGAGAGAAGAGGTCTTCTCATGGTGAATATGATCGGTTCTCCCGGCTGCGGGAAAACCACCCTTCTCGAGAGGACGGCCCAGTCATCAGGTCTTTCCTTCGGAGTCATCGAAGGCGACCTTGCAACGAACAGGGATGCTGAAAGGCTGGACAGGCTCGGGGTACCGGTAGTCCAGGTGAATACCCACGGAGGCTGCCATCTCGAGGCGAACATCATTGAAAAGGCCATGGAATCACTGCCCCTGGATTCACTTGATGTCCTCTTCGTGGAGAACGTCGGAAACCTCGTCTGTCCTGCGGAGTTCGATCTCGGCGAGGATTTCAAGGCAGCGCTGCTGAGCACGCCGGAAGGTGCGGACAAGCCTTTGAAATATCCCTACCTGTTCTCTTCATCGAAAGTAGTGCTGCTGACGAAAGTCGACCTGCTTCCCTATCTTCCCTTCGACATGAAAATGTTCTCCGAAGATGTAAAGAAACTGAATCCGGAGGCCCCGGTCATCTCCGTGAACGGCATGACCGGCGAGGGCGTGCAGGAGTGGACGGACCTTCTCAGAGAAAAGATCAGGGAGAAAAAAGCGCATGCCCGATGAAAAAAAGCTGCTGGAAAAACTGAACCCGCGACAGCGCGAGGCCGTAGCATACTGTGACGGCCCGTTGTTGGTGCTTGCAGGCGCAGGCAGCGGGAAAACACGGGTACTCGCCCATAAAATAGCCTACCTGGCCGCCACGGGGAAGGCGCGTCCGGACGACGTTCTCGCAGTGACATTCACAAACAAGGCTGCCAACGAAATGAAGGACAGGGTCGGAAAGCTGATGGAGTATGACAGCCGGACGATGCAGGTATGTACCTTTCATTCCTTCGGTCTTCGCTTCCTCTTCAGGAACCGCTCCCTTCTTCCTCTTGTCGGGCTGAAGGAAGGTTTTGCTATTTTCGACAGGGGTGACAGCCGCTCTCTCATTAAAGAGATCATGGAAGGACTGAAAATGGACACGAAACAGTTCGATCCGGGAAATATTCTCGACCGGATTTCAACGGTGAAAAACGAAAGTATTTCAGGAGGATCGAACTCTCCGCTTCTCGAGGGAATCTACGGTGACGTTTTCAGGGCATACAACCAATCGCTGAGGAAACAGAACGCGGTGGATTTTGATGATCTCCTGAACCTTCCCCTTGAACTGCTCTCAAGCGGGGATGAGGTCCTCACCAGGGAGCGCGGCCGCATCTCCTGGGTGCTTGTTGACGAGTACCAGGACGTTAACAGGCCGCAGTACCTGCTGCTGAAAAAGCTTGTGGGGAAGCGGGGGAACATAATGGTAGTAGGGGACCCCGACCAGTCGATTTACGGATGGCGGGGGGCAGACATGTCCATGATACTCAACTTCGAAAAGGATTTCCCGTCGGCAAAGGTAGTGATCCTGGACCAGAACTACAGGTCTTCGGGCAACATTCTCGGAGGCGCCAACGCACTTATCGAAGGGAACTCTAAGAGAAGGAAAAAGGATCTCTGGACGGCCAGGAATATGGGCGAAAAAATATACACCATGCTTGGACAGACGGAGTACCAGGAAGCGGAGTTCCTTGTATCGGAGATAGAGCGTCTTCATGACAGAGAAGGCTACAGTTACGGAGATGTGGCGCTCCTCTACAGGATCAATGCCATGAGCCGGGTATACGAACAGAAGTTTCTCGAAAACAGGATCCCCTACAGGGTTGTAAGGGGAACCGCGTTTTACGACCGCAAGGAGGTCAGGGATATCCTTTCTTTTCTTCGGTCGGCGGTCAATCCACTCGACAGGGTCTCCCTGTCGCGGATTGCAAATGTGCCTTCGAGGGGCCTGGGGAAAAAAAGTCTCGAGAAAGTGTTCGCGTTTCTGGAATCTTTTCCCGAACTTCCGGCGGAAGAGTACTGGAGAGCTGTTGAGAAAGGCGGCAGCGGCGTAGGCGGCAAAGCCGGGGAAGGGCTGAAGCTGCTTTCCGGACACATGCTGAAGATCCTTGCGAAGTCCGAGAACCTGGACGAGATACTTCTCTATATACTTGATGACATGGGATACGAGGCTCTTCTTAAAAAAGACGACCCGGAAGGATGGGAAGAGCGTGTTGAAAACATACGGGAACTCCGTTCCATCGTTCCGGCTGGAGGAGCGCTTTCTGAAATGCTGGCCGAGGCGGCCCTCTTTACGGACCTTGAAACCCTTGACCTCGATGACAAAAACGCTGTCAACCTGCTGACGCTGCATGCAGCGAAAGGTCTGGAGTTCCCGGTCGTCTTCCTGGTAGGCATGGAGGAAGCGGTCTTTCCTCATTTCAAATGTCTGGAGGACCGGGAAAATATGGAAGAGGAACGGCGCCTCTGCTATGTCGGAATGACCCGCGCGGAGGAAAGGCTGTATCTCTCCGGAGTCCGGTCACGCAGGCTGTTCGGTACAACATTCCGCAACGGTTTGTCCCGCTTTCTCTGGGAGGTCCCCGACCGGTTCAAACTGGTGGACGACAGGGGCGAGGAGGAAAAAAACCATGCTGGCTTTGGGAGTAACAGGAGACGTTGGGGCTGGTAAATCAACGGTTTCCCGTATATGGGCTGAGATGGGCGCATCCGTTCTCGACGCTGACGAGATCGTCAGGTCACTCTGGAAGCGCGCAGATATTATAGAAGCGGCTTCTTCCAGGTGGGGGAAAGATATCCTTGGAGAAGACGGCGTGATTGTGCCCCGGAAAATTGCTGCAAAGGCCTTCAGCGACCCTGAGGAATACAGGTGGATGTGCGGACTGCTCCATCCGCAGGTGCGGGTGGAGATGGAGCGGACGGCGGCATCCCTCGAGGGATGGGTTGTCGCGGAGATACCTCTTCTTTTCGAAGGCGGTGTTCCCTGGTGGATTGATGCAACTGCCTATGTGACCGCAGACTCAGCCCTCAGGGCGTCGCGAAATGCGGCCAGAGGTATGGATTCAGCGGAACTCGAGCGGCGTGAGACGTTTCTTCTTCCGGGTGAAGAAAAAAAAAGCAGGGCTACCATTGTTCTTGATAATTCGGGAACCATGGAGGAACTGGCCGGGCAAGCCCGCGAAACGGGATGCCTTTTCCGGAGGCTGTCCGGACTGGCGCAGTTTTCAGTGCTCTTCGGTTCGCGGGACGAGGCCTCGGGATGCACGGGACTCATCTCGGCGGAAAGGCTGGGAACCCGGTTTGAATGCCGGAAAGTTATGGCGGGAGTTGAAGGGGAAGAGGCATGGAGTCTTACTTTCTTCACCCTGGAACACCTCTTCTTCCGGCTTGTTTCCCACCCATCAATAACATCCGCCCGGGGGCTGCACATGGTTAGCGTGCGCAGGATCCCCTACGGAAGGCGCCTGGCCATTTCCGGAGAGCTTCTGCCGTGAAAGTGATAACGAGCCACATGGGGAACGATTTCGACTCGCTGGCAGGCATGGTTGCCGCGGAAAAGCTTTATCCGGGGGCCAGGCTCTGCCTTTCAGGGTCCGCAAGCCGGACTGTGAGGGACTTCCTCAAGAAGACCGGCAATAAATGGACCATCCTGACACCGAAGAAAATCAAGTTCGATGAGATTACGATGCTCATTGTCGTGGATGCACGGTCACGGTCGAGAATCGGGCCCTTTGCGTCGGTGCTTGGGAAAAAAAATATCCCGGTCCATGTCTATGACCACCACCCGCCATCCATTGACGACATTGACGGTGAGCTTGTCCGGATAGAGCCTGTCGGCGCAACGACGACCCTCCTGGTGGAACTGCTTCTTGAACGGAGAATTGCCATAACACCGTCAGAGGCTACCCTGTTCGCTACCGGAATTTACGAGGATACGGGAGGCCTGACGTTCAGCGGGACCACTCCGCGGGATTTTGCAGCAGTCGCCAGGATGAAGGAACTGGGGGCAGACCTGACAAGCATACCCACATATATCGAGATGACATTTTCCGCGCCTGAACGACGGATCCTCGACGGACTCATCGAAAACAGCTGGGTTCGGTTTATCAACGGCGCAAAGGCAGTTTTCTCTGCCGTATCGTCACCCGGGTACGTGGATGGTCTGTCTCTTTTCGTCCACAGGCTGAGGGATTACTTTGACGCCGACATTGCCATAGCAGCCGTGAAAATGGATTCACGGACGTACCTTATCGGCAGAAGCCACGACGACATCCTGAACATGGCGGCATTCCTCGCTCCTCTTGGAGGAGGAGGACATCCCCAGGCTGCCTCGGTAACCCTGCACAATGTAAAGCCTCTCCCGCTCGTCAAGGAAATGGAACTCCGCCTGAGCGATGAAGTCAAACCTTCGATCATCGCGGCGGATATCATGACATCCCCGGTTATGGCCATTCCCCCCGATTCGTCTGTGGACGACGCGTACCGCATAATGATACGCTACGGTCATTCTGCCCTTCCTGTAGTAAAGGGAAAAGCCATCCTCGGCCTCATTACAAGAAAAGACCTGGACAAAGCCCATCTTCACGGATTCGGCAAGACACTAATCCGTGAGTTCATGACGGAGGGCGTCATTACCATCCCGAAAGACGCCTCCATCCACGAGGCGCACAGGCTTCTTGTGACCCACAGTATAGGCCGCCTGCCTGTAACCGAGGGATCCCGGATCGTGGGCATCATCACCAGGACTGACCTTGTCAAGGCGCTCTTTCCCGCCTCGATTCCCGGTGAAGACCGGGGGGCGGCGCCGGACCTGCCATGGACGGAAGATGTGCGGGATCTCCTCGAAAAAGGCCTGCCGGAAGAGGTCATAAGCCTTCTCCGACAGCTCGGTGCACGGGCTGAAAACCTTGGGATGCGGGCATATATCGTGGGGGGGCTGGTCCGTGATCTCTTCCTCTCGAAGCAGAACCTCGACCTTGACATCGTTGTGGAGGGTGATGCCCCGAGATTCCTGAAAAGCTGGGAAAAAGACGGTCTGCGAGTTTCAGTCCACGAAAGATACAAGACCGGAACAGTGATATTCCCCGGCGGGAGAAAGGTCGATGTAGCCACCGCCCGGCGTGAGTTTTACGAGTTTCCCGTAGCCCAGCCGAAAGTATCCACAGATTCCCTGAAGCACGATCTGTACAGGCGTGATTTTACGGTCAACGCCATGGCGGTCTCGATCAATCAGTCGACCTGGGGAATACTTATCGATTATTTCGGCGGAAGGAGAGACCTTGGAAAGAAGATACTCAAAGTGCTGCACAATTTAAGCTTCGTCGAAGACCCTACCAGGGTGATCAGGGGTATCAGGCTGGAGCAGCGCCTCGGACTTTCACTTGAGGACAACACCCTCAGGCTCCTGAGAAGCTGTATCAGGGGAGGGCTCCTGGTGAGGCTTTCGGGTTTTCGCCTGAGAAGCGAGCTTGAGCTTTCATTCAGGGAACGCCTGCCATATGCTGCGACGAAGAGAATGGAAGAACTGGGCGTATGGGAGGTCCTTTTCCCGGGGATCAGGATCGGCGACGGGAACAGAAAAACATTCCGGAGGCTCGGCGTGTTTCTTGCCCGCGTTTCAAGGGATTTCCCCGATTTCAAGGGGAAACAGTGGCTCGCCTTCCTGGCCGCCCTTCTCATGGAATCCCCTGAAAATATACGGCTCGCCGCACTTGACAGGCTGAATCTTCCTGAAACGGAGCGCTCAGTTGTAGTAAAATGTTTCTCTGAAATGGGTGCAGTGGAACACGAGCTCGGAGGCAGATCCGGTCCGCTGAATTCCCGAATATACTGCTATCTCAGGGATTTTGACCCGGCGGCCTCTCTCTTCTGGAGCGCTGCGACGGGAAGGTGGAGGGTCAGACGAAGGATACTCCTCTACCTGACGAAACTCCATAAGATGACCCCCGGACTTCGCGGCAAGGATCTTCTCGACCTCGGCTACAGCACCACGCCGAGAATCGGTGTGATCCTCGACAAGCTCAAGCTGCTCTGCCTCGACGGAGAACTTTGCAGCCGCGAAGACGAGATCGAGTTCGTTACGACCCATTTTCCGAAGTGATACTGAGAAGGAGAGTGACACAATGTTTCGAATGCCTGCGCTCGCAGATCTTTTATTGAGTGTTCCCGCCGTTCTCTGGGCGATCACCTTCCACGAGTTCTGCCACGGGTACATGGCCTATGTCCTCGGCGATCCTACGGCGAAACGCATGGGACGCCTGAGCCTGAACCCGCTTCACCACCTCGACCCCGTGGGAGCGCTCATGCTGCTGATCTTCCGGTTCGGATGGGCCAAGCCCGTTCCGGTGGACCCGCGCTACTTCAAAAATCCCCGCCGGGACATGGTCCTCGTTTCCGCGGCCGGCGTCACGGGGAACTTCCTCACGGCGATCTTCTTCGGAATGCTTGCACGGTTTTTCCCCGGCACATTTCTTGCGATACCTGCCCTGAGACAGTTCATATTCCTCATGATCGTCATCAATATCGGCCTTGCCGTTTTCAACCTGATCCCCATCCCTCCCCTCGACGGTTCGAAGCTTCTGTACCCACTGCTGCCGCGGTTCCTTCTTGAAAAGTATTTCTGGCTTGAGCGATACGGCTTTTTTGTCCTCATGATCCTCCTCGCCCTCGGTGTGGTGCAGGCTATAATGGGCCCCGTAGTCATGTTCTTTCTCAGGCTGATCCTTTTTTAGGAGGAACCTATGAAGATCCTTCTTACAAACGATGACGGTGTGTTCGCCCCGGGAATCATTACACTCTCGTCCTTTCTTTCCTCGTCAGGCCACGAGTGCACCGTTGTAGCCCCCGACAGGGAACGGAGCAGCGTCGGACATGCCATTACACTGCACCGTCCCCTGAGGATGTGGCGCGTTCCCGCAGGCCCCTACACCGCTGACTGCAATGTGTATGCCTGCGATGGAACTCCGTCGGACTGTGTGGTGCTTGCCCTTGAGGAACCCATTCCTTCCCCGGCAATGGTCGTTTCGGGCATCAACAGGGGCCCGAACCTCGGCGACGATCTTACGTATTCCGGTACGGTGTCCGCAGCCATGGAAGGGGTGATCCTCGGATGCAGCTCCATGGCCGTGTCGCTCAACTGCAGCGAAAAAGAGCCTGAACACTACTATGAGACCGCTGCCTCCGTGGCCGTATCCCTTCTTGATTTTCTCCGGGACAGCCCGCAGGCACCGGGAGTCCTTCTCAACGTGAACGTTCCCAATCTGCCCCTCCACCTGGTAAAGGGCGTCAAAATAACCCGAAAGGGCGTCCGTCTCTATGAAGGGAAAGTGACCAGGCTCAAGGATCCCTCCGGCAGGGATTATTTCTGGGTGTCGGGAAGACCGGAGGACCAGCTGGTAGAGGGGAGCGACGTATGGGCCGTGGCAAACGGTTTTGTATCCGTGACCCCGGTGCACATGGATATGACCCATTTCCCCTCCATAGAGACGCTGACCTCGGGCGGAGCCGAAAAAATAAACTTCAAGTAAATTGAATTCCATTACTTGACAAATGTTTATTCAACGGTATAATCATTGCCATTACTGGTATGGACGGCGATGAAGAGGAAAAGTACCCTGCAGTTTCCGCAACAGAGAGGAGAAGCCCCGGCTGAAAGCTTCTCCGGCGATGAGGGCGGGGGAAAAGAGCCTTTGAGCCTGTTTCGAAGAAAGGCTTCGGCCAAGTAGAAACATTTTCAAGAGGGCAGGATTTTCTGCCAACCGGGGTGGCACCGCGGGCAAAAGCTCGTCCCTTCACCAGGGGCGGGTTTTTTTATTTTTTAAACAATGATTTTTGGAGGGATTCGCATGTCGAAAAAAGGGAAAGCAGTTCTTGCATACAGCGGCGGGCTGGATACGTCGGTGGCGGTCATGTGGCTTACCGAACAGGGGTACGATGTGGTCACCATGACGGCTGATGTAGGTCAGCAGGCGGTCGATCTCGAGGCTGCTAGAAACAAGGCGCTTCGAAGCGGTGCAGTCAAAGCCTACGTTCTTGATCTCAAAAAGGTCTTCGTGGAAAAGTTCGTATGGCCTGCACTGAAGGCGAACGGGATGTACCAGGGGACGTACCCGCTGAACTCGGCCCTTTCCCGTCCGCTGATAGCGGAGGTGATGGCGGAGATCGCTAAAAAGGAAGGCGCTGTGGCGGTAGCTCACGGCTGTACTGGAAAAGGGCAGGACCAGGTTCGGATCGAGGTATGCACAAACGCCCTCAATCCTGATCTCCAGGTGCTTGCGCCTGTCCGCGACTGGCATTTCACCAGGGAAGCGGAAATGGAATATGCGCAGGCCCACGGTATCCCTGTCGCAGCGACGGCAGCATCACCCTACAGTATCGACGACAATATCTGGGGAAGGTCCATTGAATGCGGAATTCTGGAAGACCCGTGGAATGAGCCGCCTTCCGACGCCTATACCCTGACCTGTGACCCCTGGGATGCGCCCGATGATCCCGAATACGTGGAAATCGCCTTCATCAAAGGAGTGCCCGTTGCCCTTGACGGGGTGAAAATGGACGGCCCTGCCCTTATCGAGGCCCTCAACGTAAAAGCAGGCAAACACGGAGTGGGAAGGATCGATATGCTTGAAGACCGTCTCGTGGGCTTCAAGAGCAGGGAAGTGTACGAATGCCCTGCGGCAATAACCCTCATTTCCGCACACCGTGCTCTTGAGACCCTCACCCTTGACAAAAAGGTCATCGCGGCGAAAAAGGAACTCGAGGTAAAATTCGGCGAACTGGCATATGAAGGGTACTGGTTCTCTCCGCTGAAGGACGCCATCAACTCATTCATCGATACGACCCAGGAATATGTTACGGGGATCGTCAAGGTCAGGTTCTACAAGGGACAAGCCGTGGTACGGGGTATGAAATCAGTGGATTCGATTTACAGTCATAACCTTGCCACGTACTCCGAGGGAGATGCTTTCGACCACAGTGCCGCCGTCGGCTTCATCAAAATATGGGGACTGCCCATCAAAACATGGCGTCAGGTGCACGAGTCGAAGGAAGCCATCGAGATCCCTGCCCAGTAGTTCAGGTTTGTAGAATAGTATCCGGGGGCCCTTCCGGACCCCCGGATTTTTCCCGCGGAAAGGCCGGCTCAGGACGGCAGCACGTTCTCAGGAACGCCTGGAAGACCGCCCAGTTCTTTTCTTGAGGAGCGCACCGCTTCTTTTTCTTTTTCTGCCCATTCAATCAGCCTTGAAACAAGATCTTTTCGCGTGAGCGACAGGATACGTACAGCGAACAGTGCCGCGTTTTTGACGCCGTCTATTCCCACCGAAGCTACAGGGACCCCGGGAGGCATTTGTGTTACGGAAAGCAGTGCGTCCAGCCCGCCCAGTGACCCTGAATTCACGGGAATGCCGACTACAGGAAGAGTAGTGTGGGCTGCCACGACTCCGGGAAGTGCGGCGGAAAGACCAGCCGCGGCGATGAGGACCTTTATTCCCCTGTCCGCTGCCCCTGTCGCGTAGGAAACGGCGTCTTCGGGAGTCCTGTGGGCGGAGGCGATGGTGATTTCCCATCGGATGCTGAAGAAGGAGAACACGTCTTCAGCCTTTTTTACAAGGGGAAGGTCTGATTTGGATCCGACAACAATGCCTATTTCGGGTCCGCCGTTTTTCTTTGCCATTCTGATCTCTCCTCGTTTTCGATTATAAAAGGGCTTTTCGGCCTATATCCCTGCGGAAGTGCATTCCGTCGAAAGAAATGAGGGAAACACCCTCATAGGCTTTCTTCAGGGCATCCGGCAGGCTGTTCCCTATGCCCACGGCGCTCACCACACGGCCTCCGGACGTGACGAGACAACCATCATCCGAAAGCTCGGTACCGCCGTGAAAAATCACAAAATCTTCAAGCTCCGAGGCTTTTTCCAGGCCTTCGATCTTCTTTCCCTTTTCAAACTGCCCGGGATAGCCCCCTGATGCCATAACCACATCCACAGCCCACCTCGACGGGCTCTTCCACGTGATTTCCGAGAGTCGGCCCTCGCAGCAGGCGAGAATCAATTCGGCAAAATCTCCTTCGAGTACGGGAAGTACGACCTGCGCCTCCGGGTCCCCGAAGCGGACATTATATTCTATGACACGTGGTTCTCCGTCGCTGTCTATCATCAGGCCCGCGTAAATGACGCCGCAGTAGGGAATTCCGTCCTTCTTCAGTCCCTCCACCGTTGGGGAGATTATGCGCCGGCATATTCTTTCAAGAAGTGCGCCGCCGACCCACGGGACCGGTGAATATGCGCCCATTCCTCCCGTGTTGGGGCCTTTGTCTCCGTCGAATGCCCTTTTGTGGTCCTGGCTGGGAGAGAGAAGCCTGTATGTTGTACCGTCTGTCAGCGCCAGTATGGTCAGTTCATTGCCTGCCAGACCGTCCTCGATGACGATCTTTTTTCCGGCTTCCCCGTGCCTGCCCCCTTCAAGCATGCCCCGTGCGGCATCAAGGGCTTCTTCCCTTGATTGCGTGACCACGACACCTTTTCCGGCAGCAAGACCGTCCGCCTTCACAACAAAGGGTGCATGCCTGGAGTCAAGAGCTCTCCGGGCCTCTTCCGCCGTAGTGCAGAGATCCCAACGGGCAGTGGGTATGCCGTGCCGGTCCATGAACTTTTTCGCGTGGGACTTGCTTCCCTCGAGGAGGGCCCCTTCAGGTCCGGGGCCGAACACGAGTATCCCGGCAGCCCTGAGCTCATCGGCAAGTCCTGCGGCAAGAGGCGCCTCGGGGCCTATCACGGCCATGCGGATATTTTCCCTGGTGATGAGAGGCAGAAGGGATCGGAGATCAGGATGCTTTACCGGATGTATGGCTGCAACATCCCTCATGCCCGGATTTCCGGGAGCCGCATGGACTGTTTCCACCGCCGCAGATTTCGAAAGGGCCCATGCAAGGGCATGTTCCCGTGCACCGCTCCCTACAACGAGTACGTTCATTTTCCGCGTCATGGACTGGCCCTCTCAGTGCCGGAAGGTGCGCCAGCCGCTTATGAACATTGAAATCCCGAGTTTTTCTGCAGCTTCACTGACTTCACCGTCCCTCACGGAACCGCCGGGCTGGATTATTGCAGCTATTCCGGCCTGCGCGGCAGCCTCGACACCGTCGGGGAAGGGGAAAAACGCGTCTGATCCCAGTACGGCCCCCTGTGCGCGGCCACCGGCCTGTTTCACGGCAAATTCCACTGCATGGAGCCTGCTGCAGAAGCCTCTGCCTATTCCCACAGCTTCACCATCCGTGACAATGGAGATCGCGTTGCTTTTTGAAAGTGCGGCTGCCTTCCAGGCAAAAATGAGATCATCCCAGAGGTCGGGGCGGGGACGTCCGACCCATTCGCCCTTTTCGGGGACCGGCAGCAGGGGCAGCGAGTCCTGCTGCACGAGGATACCGCTCCACGTGCCCGTGTACTGCAGCGTGGAAGCCCTTCCGCCCTTCCAGCGCAGGATCCTGAGCGACGGCTTCTTTTCCCTAAGGATCTCAAGGGTCCCATCGTCGAAGTCAGGCGCCACGAGAACTTCAGTGAATCGTTCAGTCATTTTTTCAAGCGTTGCGGCATCAACTTTTCTGGATATTCCCACAACTCCTCCGAAAGCGGAAACGGGGTCACAGCGGAATGCCTTCTCGTATGCTTCGAGCGGAACCGCTCCCCGTGCCATGCCGCAGGGAGTGGTGTGCTTTATGACGACGGCGCCGCAGCAGTCCTGGAGCATCGCACATCCCCGCATTGCACAGTCGGCATCGAGGATATTGTTGTATGAGAGGGGTTTCCCCGAGAGTTGCTCCCAGGGGAGGTTTGAGAGGGGAGGGAGATACAGGGAAGCCTGCTGGTGTGGATTTTCTCCGTACCGAAGGTCCTGTTTTTTTACCAGCACAAGGGGCATTTTGGCCGGGAGGTCGGGTGATGAATACCCGGTTGAGTGGCAAAGTCCTTCAGAGATCATACCGTCATAGATCGCAGTCGTCCTGAAAGCCTTGACGGCGAGCATCTCACGGGTCGGGAGCGTAACATCCCCCTCCGTCTTCAGTTCTTCCGCGACGATACCGTAGTCGGACGGATCGGCGAGCACGATAACCTGCCTGAAGTTCTTGGCCGCCGCACGGAGGAGGGACACTCCGCCGATATCTATATTCTCCAGCAGGTCATCGAGGGTGGAATTTTTCCTGGCGGTTTCTTCGAAGGGGTAAAGATTGCAGACTATCATATCGAGGAGGGGAATGGAGTATTCCCCTGTCTCTTTCATGTCGGCGGGGTTTTCCCGCCTCGCAAGGATGCCGCCGAAGATGAGCGGATGAAGGGTCTTTACCCGCCCTCCCAGGATATGGGGATACCCGGTAACGTCCGAGACTTCGGTAACGATAAGGCCCGCTTTTCGAAGATGGCTCGCCGTTCCCGAGCTGGAAAGAAGTTCCCAGCCAAGGGAAGCAAGTTCCCCGGCCAATTCTGTGATGCCTGTTTTATCATACACGGAGATAAGGACACGTTTTTTCTCCATGATGGTCATCTCCTTTCGGGGGATAGAGTGCCGGAAAAGAGCCCGGAGAGTGTTTTCCAGTAAAGAGCATGCTCTGCCCTGTGTATCCTTTTTTCAAGTGAGGCCATGTCATCTCCGGGATGTACCGGTACCGCCTTTTGGGCGAGTATGGGCCCCGAGTCGACCCCTTCGTCCACGAGGTGGACGGTGACACCGGTTATTTTGACGCCCCTTCTCCAGGCATCTCCGATGCCGTCTGTTCCCGGAAAAGACGGAAGAAGGGACGGGTGAATGTTGACGATCCTGTTTTTATGGGACCGTACAAATTCGGGAGAGAGAATGCGCATGAATCCCGCAAGGATTATCCATTCCGCACGGTATGACCGGCAGAGGCGGATGATGGCCTCTTCTCCGGCAGATCTGCCCCCGGAACTATAGGGAAGGATATCCGTCGGGAACCCCATTTTTTCAGCCAGGGCGAGCCCGGGAGCATGAGGGACATCGCTCGCGACAAATGCCAGAACGGCCTTGAGCCTCTCATCAAGCACAGCACGGCCGATAGCCTTCATATTTGTGCCTCTGCCGGAGATGAGGACGGCGAATTTCGTCATGCAGTTATCTCTCCTGCGAAATATCCTTTCTCTCCCTCGGATTGAAGGAACCGGATGAATTCATCGGCGCTGCCTGCAGAAACGATGAATACGAACCCGATCCCGAGGTTGAACACTTTTCGCATCTCCTCTTCTTCGATACCCCTCTGAGACAGGATGTCAAAGACCGGGGGACGGGGCCATGCGTCGTACCTGAGAACGGGGGCGAGCCCGACAGGGACAACCCGCCGGATGTTGTCGAAAAGCCCTCCGCCGGTGATATGAGCCATGGCGCGGACCATTCCCGTCGCCGCCGCCTTCAGTGCAATTGAGACATAAAGCCTCGTGGGTTCGAGCAGAGATTCTCCGAGGTTCCGGCCATTCAGCAGGGGAGGAGTATCAGTAAGTTTCCACGGGGATTCCGGCGAAAGCAGCGCTTTTCTGACAAGTGAAAATCCGTTGCTGTGAACCCCTGAGCTTGCTATGCCGATAATTTTGTCTCCCCTGTTCACACCGCTGCCGTCGATAATATCTCCTTCGTTGAGTATTCCCACGGCAAAACCTGCAAGGTCAAGTCCATCCTCGCCGTATACACCGGGCATTTCCGCCGTTTCTCCGCCGAGGAGGGCACATCCGGACTCCACACATGCCCTTGCGGCGCTTTCCACTATGGGAGTGAGCACGGCCGGATCCAGTTTTCCGCAGGCAATATAGTCAAGAAAAAAAAGCGGCCTGGCACCGCACGTGACAAGGTCGTTCACGTTCATAGCCACCAGGTCCTGACCTACACCGTCGAATTTGCCTGCAGCCCTGGCGACTTCTATCTTGGTTCCCACGCCGTCGCAGCAACCTGCGAGGATCATGCCGCCGGGAAGGCTGTAGAGCCCGCTGAAACCACCTATTCCGCCCCTTACATTAGGGTCCGCAGGCATGGAGCGGACAATGCCCTTTAACGTCTCCACCCACTGGTCGGCGAGGGGGATATTCACTCCCGCGCCCTTATAGTCCAGGCTCACTGTCTTCCTCCCCTTCCATGTAATTTCCGGAAAAACAGGCTGTGCACACTGTATCAGCCGGCAGGCCGATGGCATCGATCATGTCCTCTTCCGTTATATAGGCAAGAGAATCAGCGCCGACCTCCCGCTCAAGCTCTCTGAGATTCATTTTTGCCGCCGCCAGTTCCACCCTGGTCGGTGTATCAATGCCGTAATAGCAGGGAAAGCGCACCGGCGGGGAAGAGATGCGAACATGGACCTGGCTTGCACCACAGGCCTTGATCATGGATATCATCCTCTGACAGGTGGTCCCCCTGACGATTGAGTCGTCCACCACGACGACATTTTTCCCGGAGATGATTTCCTCTATGGGGTTCAGTTTTATCCGGACTCCAAGTTCACGAACCCTCTGGGTAGGTTCGATGAACGTCCTGCCCACATACCTGTTTCTCACAACAGTCTGTTCATAGGGGATGGTGCTTTCACCTGCGTATCCCATTGAAGCGATGGTACCGCTGTCGGGCATTCCGGTCACCAGGTGAGCCTGGGGGCAGGGAGCCCTTTTCGCGAGTTTTTTGCCGAGAGCCTTGCGGACCTCGTATACTGAACGACCGTCAATGACGCTGTCGGGACGTGCAAAATAAACGAATTCAAAGGCGCATCCGAAGCGCCGCTTCACATTTACCGGGATCCGTATCGTCTCGATCCCTCCCGGCCCGAAGATAACGACCTCCCCCGGCTCAACTTCCCGGACGATATGCGCTCCCACAAGGTTGAGAGCGCACGTTTCGGAGGACACATAATACACGTCGTCCCTCATGCCGATGACGAGTGGCCGGAAGCCCCACGGATCCCTTGCGGCAACAAGGTCCTTGCCTATTAACATGGCCAGGGAATAGGCGCCCCTGAGCCGGGTGAGGGAATCGACAAACGCGTCGAGGGGCTGCTTGTGAGGCTGGTGTGCAATGAGGTGGAGTATGACCTCGGTGTCCGTAGCGGAGTGGAATATTGCTCCCCTGTTTTCCAGGAAAAGCTTCAGCCCGGTAGCGTTCGTGAGGTTTCCGTTGTGGGCGACCGCGAGAGAGGATTTCGATGTACTTGCCGTAAGTGGCTGCGCGTTTGCGAGGTCGGGGCCGCCGGCAGTGGAATACCTGACGTGACCCACAGCGCATGAGGCAGGGATCTCTGCCAGTTTCGCCTGGTCCAGCGCCAGGTGGACCAGACCGCTTCCCTTGATGGAGGAAATTCTCCCTCCCTCGTTCACCCACGCAACTCCTGCAGCCTCCTGCCCGCGGTGCTGAAGTGCATAGAGGCCGAGATACACATCCTCAAGCACTTTTTTCCCGCGGGGTGAATACGCTCCAAAAATTCCGCACATTCACCGAATCCTCCGTTTTTTACCAAGCTCTTCCACTGTAAAGCTGAAAGCCCCTTCAACATCGAGGGTACTGCCTCCGACCCGGCCAAGGGGGATGCACGGGTATCCGTTCCAGATGACCTTGAACAGGGGGACTTTCCCCATGGGAACCGAATAAAGCGCCCGAGCTCCGCCTTCTCCGAAGAGGACCACGTCTTTTCTCGTGGGTATTGCCAAAGAAACAGCCGCCCCTTTCCCGCTCTCCGCTGAATCTTTTGCAAGGGCAGCAGCCAGGCCGCCGCCTGCGAGAGCCCTGCCGCTTGAAGCAGCTCCCGACCGTGCAGTCCTGATGGCCCGCTGGATGAAATCCTTTTCGGCTTCTCCCCAGAATTCAAGGGGCCGGCCGGAAAGAGGCATTTCCCTCGAGCGGAGGTACCGGCTTCCGGCCAGGGAGGTGTTGCATGGGCCAACCATGAAGAGAACATCTCCTTCCTCCCAGTCTCCCGAGGGGAGGTACTCCCTGAACGAGGGGATGATACCCACCGTTCCCACAACCGGGGTCGGAAGGATGGCACCTTCCGGACTCTCGTTGTAAAGGCTCACGTTGCCCGACACGACGGGGCATTCAATTGCCTCGCAGCATGCTGCCATCCCTTTTACACACTCTTCGAGGACCCAGTACTGTTCGGGGACCTCGGGGGAAGGAAAGTTGAGACAGTCTGTCAGCCCGAGAGGCTCCGCCCCGGCCACTGCCAGCGCCCGTGCCGTCCGGGCCACGGTTTCCGCTCCTCCCCGGAAAGGATCGAGGTAACATTTCCAGGGGTCGGCATCGAAGACCATGGCTATGAGCGACTCCCTGCCCTTGATCCTCAGCACGCTGACGGGATTTCCCGGGCCTTTTACGGTGTTTACCTGGACCATGGAATCATACTGATCGTATATCCACTGTTTCGGTGCAAGGGAGGGAAGGGTGAGCAGCCCTTCAAGGGCTTCGTTCCAGTCATCCGGCAGGGGGAGATCGTCCAGTTCGAGTTCCCGGCGTTTCTCCAGGTCCTCGGGTATTCTCGACGGCCAGTGTATCTGGGGACATCCGTCGCAGATGAGACTGGGGGGAAGGGAGGCGACCTCCTCGCCGTGAAATAGGATGGAGTAGCCGTCGCCTTCAAATGTTTCACCGATGACTGCACAGTCAAGCTCCCATTTTTCTGCAATGGACAGAATTTCATCGACTTTCCCGAGCTCCGCGATAAGGAGCATTCTTTCCTGGGACTCCGAGAGGGCTATCTCCCAGGGTTCCATGTCCTTTTCCCTGAGCGGGACCCTGTCAAAGTGAAGAGTCATTCCCACTCCGCTCTTGGCGGCGATTTCGCTCGACGATGAGGTGATGCCGGCTGCGCCCATGTCCTGCATGCTGACGATGAGCCCTTTTTCCTGGAGCTCAAGGCACGCTTCTATAAGCATTTTTTCCGCAAAGGGGTCACCTATCTGGATCGACGGTCTGCTTTCCTTCGAGTCGTCCGAAAGTTCAACAGAAGCGAAGGCAGCTCCGGCGATCCCGTCGCGCCCCGTTTTGGACCCGAGCAGAATGACGGCCTGTCCGGGACGGGCCGTTTGGGAACTCACTATCCGGTCGAGCTTTACAAGTCCCAGGCAGAATGCGTTCAACAGGGGATTATCGTTGTACGAGGGGTCGTATACCGTCTTTCCTCCCACGGTGGGGACACCGACGGCATTTCCGTAGTCTCCCACTCCCCTGACGATTCCGGAGGAAAGGGCTGCAGTGCGGGGGTGAGCCGGATCCCCGAAAAAAAGACCGTCCATGGAGGCAACCGGCCTGGCTCCGAGGGCCAGTATGTCCCTGATGATGCCGCCGACGCCTGTGGCGGCTCCCTGGTAGGGCGCCACGGCGGAGGGGTGGTTGTGGCTTTCCGCCTTGAAGGCGGCGCCGAGTCCGTCACCGAGGTCGACTATGCCGGCGTTCTCACCGGGGCCCAGGACTACTTTCGGTCCCTTGTTGGGAAAAAGCCTGAGAAGCCGTTTCGTGGATTTATAGCTGCAGTGTTCCGACCACATGACTCCGAGTATGCGAAGTTCACATTCGTTTGGTTCCCTTCCGAGAACCGACGCAGCTGCCTCGAATTCTTCCTTGCGGATCCCGTACCTGCTGAAGTCCATGTTACCTTCCGCCTTTCTCAAGAAATGAAAGAATGGACTGCCAGAAGAGGTATCCGTCCTCACCACCGAGGAGTAATTCGCTTGCCCTCTCCGGATGGGGCATGAGCCCGAGGATGTTGCCTTCGGGGCTGATGATGCCGGCAATATTGTTGAGGGAACCGTTGGGGTTTGCGCTGTCATCGGGGGTTCCTTCCCTGGATGCATAGCGGAAAACGACGCCTCCCCTGTCCTCAAGCGCCTTCAGATCTTTCTCCGGCAACGAGTAAAGCCCGTCGCCGTGGGCAATGGGGAACTGGACGACCTGTCCCCCGGAATACCGGTTCGTGAACGGTGTGGCTGTATTTTCGACCCTGAGGGAGCAAGGCCTGCAGATGAAAGAAAGCGTTCTGTTGGGCAGAAGGACGCCCGGAAGGAGACGGGCCTCAGTGAGGACCTGGAATCCATTGCAGATGCCGAGAATGAGCCCGCCTTTTCGGCCGTGCCGGGCAACGCTTTTCATGACAGGGGACCGGGCGGCCATGGCTCCGCTCCGAAGGTAGTCTCCGTAGGAAAAACCGCCCGGTAGAATGACCAGGTCGGTCCCGGGAGGAAGATCATTTTCCCTGTGCCAGACTTCTGCAACTTCGGTACCGAGGGTGGTGCGGACAGCGTGAATGACATCCTGATCGCAGTTGCTTCCGGGAAAGATGACGACCGCAGTCTTCACTTATTCCCCCTCCACTTCAATACGGAACTGTTCTATGATTCCGTTCACGAGAAGGTCATCGCACATGGCGGATGCCTGTTCTCTTGCGGAAGCGGCGGTTTCGGACTCGATCCAGAGCTGGATATATTTTCCCACCTTTACGGACTGGAGCGAGGTATGCCCCAGAGACAGAAGGGAATGGGCCACGGCTTTCCCCTGTATGTCCAGGACCCCGTCCTTAAGCTGGATGAATACATGAACGTGGTGTACCATTATTGTTTCTCCCCGGAGGACGATATTCTCTTCCAAATTTCCTGATATGCCCCGAGTACATCACCAAGGTCCTTCCTGAACCTGTCCTTGTCGAGCCTGTTCTTTGTGTCCCTGTCCCAGAAACGGCATGTGTCCGGGGATATTTCATCGGCCAGGAGGAGGTTGCCTGAACTGTCAACTCCGAACTCGAGCTTGAAGTCCACGAGGATGATCCCCAGCCGGAGGAAATATTCACTGAGAAGAGAATTGACCTTGAGTGTGATTTCCTTTATTCTTAATAATTGCTCTTGAGTAGACCAGCCAAAAAGAAGGGCGTGATCTTCCGTTATTATGGGATCACCGAGCTCATCGTCCTTGAGATACAGTTCGACAAGGGGACGGGTCAGCGTTTTCCCCTCTTCGACCCCGAGCCGTTTGCACAGGGTGCCGGTAGTTATGTTCCTTACGACAACCTCTATGGGGACGATGGCGACCTTTTTGACGACCTGGTGAAGGTCATCAAGCAGCTCGACAAAATGCGTGGGAACGCCCATACCGGAAAGGTACCTGAAAAGGCTGGCGCTGATCAGATTGTTCAGCCTGCCCTTGCCCTCGATAGTGTCTTTTTTCAAAGCGTTGAACGCTGTCAGCGAATTTTTATATTCGACAACGTACAAATCGGGGTCTGCAGTGGTCCAGACTTTCTTGGCCTTGCCTTCATAAACAAAATCCTTTTTTTCCATGGGAGCACCTCCGGCAGATTGGATGTTTACATTATTCACCAACATTAAAAAAATGTCAATGTAAAATAACCCTTGCGGTGGGGGAGATGTACAGTGGATTGCCTTGAACAAAACCCTGTAAGTTCTGTTATTCTTGCAGGCGGATACGGTCGGAGGATGGGCGGAGAAAAGCTCTTTCTCGAGGTGAATTCCGTACCCCTTGTCACAAAGGTCATAAAAAGGGTCCTGTCTTTTTCCGGCGAGATCATTCTTTCCGTTGCACCCCGTCAGGCCGGATATATAGATAGTATTCTCTCAGGTATAATTTCCCCGTACGGCATCCGTATCGTAGAAGACGAACCGGGAAGTGACGGCCCCCTGGCAGGGATGTATTCCGGCCTGATGCAGTCGTCTTTTGACTGGAGCTTTATCTGTGCCTGTGACATGCCTTCCGTTTCAGATGCTGTCGTCAGGACGCTCTGGAGGTCGGGAACCCCGGGAACGTCGGTCATAGTGCCGAAAATAGGAGGGTACTGGGAACCGCTTCATGCGTTTTACCATAAGTCATGCCTTCCCGCCATGAGGAAGGCTCTCGAGAAGGGGGAGAGGAAAATTACCTCCTTTTTCAGCGATGTTACCCTGTCGGAGGCGGACGAACAGATTTTCGCCCATCTTCCGGGATTCAGGAGGTCGTTCGGCAACCTGAACAGCAGAAAGGACCTTTCGGAGAACTCCCATCTCTTCGAATGAGGAAAGTCGTAACATGGGGAAGGAGAACGCGATGGATCAGCAGCACATTCGGAATTTCTGCATTATCGCCCATATCGATCACGGGAAATCGACCCTTGCGGACAGACTGCTGGAGACCACCAGTACTGTGGGCCTGAGGGACATGAAGGAACAACTGCTCGATTCCCTGGATCTTGAACGGGAGCGGGGCATTACGATCAAGCTTGTGCCCGTAAAAATGAACTATACGGCAAAAAACGGCGAGGAATACGTGCTCAACCTCATCGACACACCCGGACACGTTGATTTCGGGTATGAGGTGTCGCGGTCGCTCGCCGCATGCGAGGGAGCGCTTCTTGTCGTGGATGCGACCCAGGGGGTCGAGGCACAGACGCTGGCAAACGCATATATGGCCGTTGACCAGGGACTCGAGATCATCCCTGTGATCAACAAGATCGACCTGCCTTCATCACGGCCGGATTACGTTATCCGTGAGATCGAGGACGTTGTGGGCCTTGACTGTGACAACGTCATCCTCGCAAGCGCGAAGGAAGGGAAGGGCATAGGGGAAATACTGGAGCGTGTGGTTGAAAAGGTTCCGCCTCCTTCCGGAGACAGGGAAGCGCCCCTTCAGGCCATGATTTTCGACTCAGTCTACGATAATTACAAGGGTGTGATTTGCTATATACGGGTAATTAACGGAAAAATACGCCCGGGGCAGAATATCCGTTTCACGGCCACGGGAGGAGTGTTCCCCGTGGAGGAGGTGGGTGTTTTCAGGCCGGGGTTCGAGCCCTGCGATGAACTGGCCGCAGGGGAAGTAGGGTACCTGGTCTCCAATATCAAGACTGTTGCCGAAGCTCACACAGGTGATACCATCACAGACAACGCCAGGCCCGCCCCGCCCCTTCCCGGCTACAGAAAGGTAAAACCCGTGGTCTTCTGCGGCTTTTATCCGGTGGAGCGTGATGAATACCCGCAGCTTAGGGAGGCCCTTGAAAAGCTGGTGCTGAACGATTCAGCCATAACCTTTGAACCGGAGACCTCCGTAGCGCTCGGGTTCGGGTTCAGGTGCGGTTTCCTCGGACTTCTTCACATGGATGTGGCCAAGGAGCGTCTCAGGCGAGAATTTGGTGTTGAACTGGTCGCAACGGCTCCGAACGTTGTGTACGAAATATCGACAAAGGATAACCGGGTTATCGAGGCACACCGGCCGTCGGATTTTCCCGAAATAGGAGAAATCGACGAGGTCCGGGAACCGGTAATAAAAATCTCCATATTTGTTCCGTCGGATTACGTAGGCAAGGTGATGAAGCTCTGCCAGGACAAAAGAGGAAATTATGTCTCAATGGATTACCTTGCCCCTGACAGGGTCCGCCTGGTGTACGAACTTCCCCTGGCCGAGTTTATCGTGGACTTCCATGACAAGCTCAAGTCCCTGACGAGAGGCTATGCGTCACTGGATTACGAGTTTATGGGCCTGAAGGCAGCAGATCTCGTGAGGGTCGATGTTCTCGTGAGCGGTGAGGCTGCCGACGCATTTTCGTTCATATGTCACCGGGATGCGGCGTTCTACCGGGGGCAATCAGCGGTGCGAAAGCTCAAGGAACTGATCCCGAACCAGATGTTCGAGGTCCCGATACAGGCTTCAATAGGCAAGAAGGTCATCGTCCGTCAGAATGTAAAGGCCCTGAGAAAAGATGTGCTCGCCAAGTGCTACGGAGGGGACATCTCCAGGAAGAGAAAACTCCTGGAGAAACAGAAAGAAGGAAAGAAGCGGATGAAACAGATCGGGCGTGTTTCCATACCGCAGGAAGCGTTTCTTGCCTTCCTTCAGGTGGAAGAGGATGAGGACAAGTAACGGCGTACCCGATGAAATAGCGGATGCCGCAGCACGGCTTTCCGGCCCCTTTTCCGTGTATGTGCATATTCCCTTCTGCCTGCGGAAGTGTCCCTATTGCTCATTCTACAGTATGCCGGTCGAGGAGCATGACAGAGATCGATATCTTGCCCTGGCGGAAAGAGAAATACGCCGTTTCGGAGAGCTTCTTCCCCGCGATAACTGCGCTGTTTCAACCGTCTATGTCGGCGGAGGAACTCCGACGCTTCTTTCCCCGGGTGAGTGGGATGTTCTTTTCGGCCTCCTGAAAGGGTTTCTGTCATTTTTTCCTTCCGCCGAGATCACGGCGGAGGCCAATCCTGAATCGTTCTCGGAAGGTCACACGGAGGTTTGGAAAAAATGGGGTGTGGCCCGGGTAAGCCTTGGAGTGCAGAGTTTTTCCGATGCCGACCTTCACTGGCTTGATCGGCCTCATGACGCCGATCGGGCTCGCTGGGCCCTGAAAAAAGCTGTAGCTGCAGGCTTTTCAGTGAGCGCGGATCTCATGTTCGGTCTCAGGGGACAAAACCTCAGGGGTTGGAAAAGCTCCGTTTCAGAAGCGATAGGGCTTGGTGTACACCATATCTCTTTGTACCAGCTGTCCATAGACGAAGGGTGCAGATGGAGCATGAATCCGCCGGAAGATCTTCCCGACGGCTATCCCATGTACAGGTGGAGCCAGTGGTACCTGCCGCAAAAAGGTTTCGATCAGTACGAGATCGCAAGTTTCGCGAAACCCGGACACCACTGCCGGCACAATCTGTCGTACTGGACGAATGCTCCTGTTCTGGCAATTGGTGCCGGGGCATGGGGATACCTTGGGAACATCAGGTACCGCAATGGAGGCACAATAAAAGAATACGGCGAGGCAGTTGAGAAGTACGGATGCGGCGCTGTCGCGACGGAGTCCCTGGAACCCGAAAAGGCCTTCAGGGAAGCCGCGGTATTGCTCCTTCGGACGAAATGGGGCATCTCCTTCCGGGATTATTCCGCGCAGTACGGCGAGGAAGCGCTCCGGTCAGTGATCCTGACCTTGAGAAACGAAGCGCCGCAAGACTGCATAGATTTCCGAGGCGACAGCCTGGCCCTCACCCGAAAGGGCATGAGGGTGGCAAATTCAATATGGAGCCTGATTATTTGAAAAGCGAAAGGGGAACCTTTATGGAGTACGGCATGATCCCATTCCCGGCGGATAAAACCGATATAGTGGAGGATATCCTTCTGGAACTGGCCCGGTTCACTCCTCCTCCCTCCTCAATAGGGTATCCGGTAGATGTTTCGGACTCCCTGCGGGCAGGACTCTCCTTCATGGAGGACCCGGACGGGGTGAACGGCCTGCTTACCGGACCGCTGCTCCCCCTGACAAGAGTATACGTTTCAATGAAGGACGGGGAGGGGAACATTCTTGTGGCAGCGGACTCGATGGCGGAAAGGATCCGGTGGATCAGTTCGCGGGGAGGGGCGATTGCCCGAAAACATTTTTCGGGAGGCGTCCTGAAATACTGCCCGGTCAAAGACTGGTCCCTTGTAGGAATAACCGCGCCCGGCTGGATGCTTCTTTTCGACGAAGACTCTCTGACCGCAGAGCAGGATGCCCTGGACAGCGACATCCACGTAGCCTACCTTCCGGCGGGAGAGAGCGTCATAAATTTCCTCTCCCCCGACAGAAGCACGGCTGAAACCCTGTCGCTGCTCACGGAATATCTGCTCTCATGTCTTCCCTTCAGGGAAGGGGAGGAGTGAGAACAGCTTTTCAGAACGTAAGCCGCTTCGACGCCGAGAGCAGGGCTTCGGTTATCTCAAACATGTTGGAGATGATCCCCGCCCCCACATCCTGGGTGATCCCGAAATGGTTGGTGCAAGTCCCGCACACAAGGATCCGCGTTCCCTTCTTCTGGAGAGCGATGAGGTGATCGCATGAGGACGTGTTTTTCAGGGCCAGCTTAACGCCTTCGTTCATAAGGGCAACCACTGAAGGAGGATTGGCTATCTGGGAAAGGGTTCCAAGAAATCCCTTCATAAGCACCTCGCCGAGTACGGCGTCTCCGTTTCCTATCTCTTTGCCGGTTATCAGGACAGCGGCATCCTGAAGTTTCTCAGCGGCTGCCGGGGAAACAGGCCGGGGAGATGTTTCCGTTCCCCCCTTTTCCGCATGGATGGTGATCGTCCCATCCTCATCCATGATACGAACCCTGAAACCGTTCTTTTCGAGATAGCGCTGGACATTCGAAGCGGACACGGCATTGTCAAGATAAATTTCCAGTTCACGTTCACCCGCATCCACGTGAGTTTTCGTCATCATGACCGGCTGAGGGCAACTCTTCCCCCTGGCATCTATTCTGCCCATTTTTTCGCTTCCTCCTTGCTATATGGAGTAGTTGCAAAACCAGACGCTACTATAATATAGATTTTTTTAGGTGGCAAATATGAAGGGTGCTCTTTGTCCGCGGAAATTCATTATTATTTTCCATATTTTTCCTGCCATTTCGATCAGCTTAGGATTTCTTTTCCACGACGGGCAGGATGCGGGTATAATGGAACGGGTTGTGACCGGTTCACCCGGAAACCACGGCCGATCAGGTTTTTTTATTACTGTGGAAAAAATGTGAAAGGTGATGGTTGTTCCATGAAACCTCAGCCCTCAGGCAGAGAAAAACTGCGTTCCCTTCCCTCAATGGACCTGCTTCTCTCCATTCCGGAGCTCGGGCCCTACTTTTCATCCCTCGGAAGAGAGACGGTGAAATCGGTCCTTTCTGAAACCCTGAAGGTGATGAGGGACAAGATCATAAACGGAGAGGATACCGTTCCCTCGCCGGAAGCGGTTTTCGCCCTTGCCTTCCCTGAGCTGAAGGCCAAAAAGACAGGAAGCCTCAGGCGGGTTGTTAATGCAACGGGCGTCGTGGTCCATACGAACCTCGGGAGATCCTGCCTTGCCCGGGAGGCTATGGACGCTGTCACGGCTGTCTCCGGAAGCTACAGCACGCTGGAATACGATCTGTCTGAAGGCAGGAGGGGACACCGGACCGATCACGTGGAATGGCTTATCAGGGTGATAACCGGCGCGGAATCGGGGCTCGTGGTCAACAACAACGCAGGTGCGGTCCTTCTGATGCTCGCGGCGCTCTGTTCGGGGAAAGATGTCATCGTATCAAGAGGGGAACTCGTGGAGATCGGAGGATCGTTCCGCATCCCCGAAATTATGGCCTTTTCAGGGGCAAATCTTGTGGAAGTCGGTGCTACGAACAGGACCCACCTGAAGGACTACAGAAACGCCATAACCGGGGACACGGCAGCCGTTCTGAAGGTTCATCCCTCCAACTTTCGTATGGAGGGATTCACGTCTTCGGTACCCCGGGAAGAACTGGCAATGCTGGCACGGGAAAGAGAGATCCTGTTCCTGGAAGACCTCGGAAGCGGGACCATGATCGACCTTGCACCCTTCGGCCTGAAAGGGGAGCCGACCGTATCGGACTGCATTCGCCAGGGAGTGGATGTGGTCACTTTTTCCGGGGATAAAATGCTGGGCGGCCCCCAGATAGGGGGCATTGCAGGAAAAAGTGAGATCATCAAAAAGCTCCGGACATTCCCGCTCCTACGGGCACTGCGGGTAGACAAGATGACGCTGGCGGCTTTTGAGGCCACCCTGAGACTGTACCTTTCTGACCGCCCGCTTGATATTCCCACCCTGTCAATGATCAGTGAGAAGCCGGAGGATCTTCGTAAAAAAGCGGCTTCACTTTCATTTAAATTGAAGAAAACTCTTCCCGGGGCATCCGTATCCGTTGTTGAAGCGGAAGATGCGGTAGGAGGAGGCGCTTTTCCTGCAGAAGTCCTTTCGGGGTGGGGAGTGGCAGTTTCCATGGAATCTCTCGGGAGCGCCGGAAATATTCTCGCCCTTCTCAGGGAATGCACCGTTCCGGTCATAGCCGGCGCCCGGGAGAACATGGCCGTCCTTCACGTTCGAACGCTCATTCAGGGTGATGAGGACATCATCTGCAGTGCGTTCCGTAATATCGCTGCAGGGAGGTGAGCGTTTTGGCAAATAAGGAAATTTCGCTCGTTCTTGGAACGGCGGGACACATAGACCACGGGAAAACAACACTCGTCAAGGCTATAACGGGAGTGGACTGCGACAGGCTGAGCGAGGAAAAGAAGCGGGGAATAACCATAGAGCTGGGATTCGCGCCCCTCGCAATGGAGGACGGCAGGGTAGTGAGCATCGTGGATGTTCCCGGGCATGAACGTTTCATCAGACAGATGGTCGCCGGAGCTTCTGGTATCGATGCGGTTATGCTCGTGGTGGCCGCGGATGAGGGGATCATGCCCCAGACCAGGGAACACCTGGAGATTTTGAAGCTGCTTGGTGTAAAAGACGGTATCGTTGTCGTGACGAAGTCGGATATGGTGGATGACGAGTTTCTTGAACTCGTCATTGAGGACATGAGAGACTTTCTTCATGGAACGTTCCTGGAGAGAAAGGCTATTGTTCCTGTTTCTTCCTATACCGGGAAAAACATCCCCATGCTTCGTGAAGAACTGGCGAAACTTGTGGACAGGATCAGGCCGAGACCCAGAAAGGGACCATATTTTCTTCCAATCGACAGGGTATTCCCTGTTTCAGGTTTCGGTGCAGTGGTCACGGGGACCGCATACAGGGGTGAAATTTCATCCGGCCAGGAAGGGACCGTTCTTCCGGCCGGCAAAGAGTGCAGGATCAGGAGTGTGCAGGTTCACGGAACGGGAGTCCAGACTGCATGGGCGGGCCAGAGGGTTGCCGTAAATGTCGCCGGCATTTCATCCGAAGATTTGTCACGGGGAGATGTACTCTGCGCACGGGGTGTGTACGCGAGGACACGGTGTTTCGAATGCGAACTCCACCTCGTGGAAAATGCCAGTGAACCTGTTCAGCACTGGCAGCGCGTCAGGCTGCACATCGGGACGTCTGACGTGGTTGCACGAATCTCGCTTCTTGAAAGCCCTTTGCTTCAACCAGGAGAAACGGCAGCAGCCCAGGTAGTTGCGGAAGAGGACATCGTATGCCTTGTGGACCAGAGATTCGTTCTTCGAAGATACAGCCCGCTGGAGACCATTGCAGGAGGACGGGTCCTGTTTCCGTATGCCGCAAAACCCAGGGGAAAGTCAGCGAGACAGGCGTGCATCCAAAGGATCAGGGCCCTTTCCTCCCTCTCCTCACCGGAAGAACGTCTTCTTGCCCTTATCCGCTCTTTTTCCCGGATTGAACTTCCTGATGCGGCGCTTTTCATCCAGGAAACGCCTGCCGAAACCCTCCGTTTCGGTGAAAGGCTGCAGAAAAACGGGGATGCAGTTTTTCTCCAGGGGGAAAAAAAGCTCTTCCTTTCACGTGAGCGTTTTTCAAGTGAAACACGAGCCGTTGAAGAGTTTCTCAGTTCATACCACTCTTCCCATCCGTCGCGTAAAGGCGCCCCATCTGACCAGATTGCCCTGCAGGCACTGAAAGATCTAGATCCCAGGGCATCGAGGGCTTTTCTCGAGGCACTGTCAGAAAACGGGACGGTGGTCATGGACGAAGGGACTGTGCGGATGGCTGATTTTACCCCCAGGGATGACAAGGCCTTTGAAAAAAACTCGGAGGCTATTCTTGACTTCTGCCGGAAGAGGGACTTCCAGCCCCCTCTTCTCAGTGAAGCCATGGATGCCGCGGGACTGGACGAAAAGGCTTTTTCACTGCTGATCAAGGGAATGAGGGAGGCGGGGCTGGTCTCTATCGTATCAGATGAGTTTCTGTTTTCTTCGGAAATCGAGGAAAAGCTTCTGAAAATACTGCTTCAGGAAAAAGACGACATCACAATAGCGAAGGTACGTGACATTACCGGAAGCTCGCGCAAATTCATTCTGCCGCTTCTGGAGTACCTCGACGCCAGGGGGTATACGCGAAGGGCCGGAGACAGGAGGGTCCTTCTCGCGTCAAAGCTTCCGGCATCAATACGGGCTCAATCGCAGTAGGCTGTTTTTTTTGCCGCTTCACACAAAGCACTTCACGACAGGCACTACCCTAACATTTGATATTTATTGCTATTTATGGTAAGATTTATGAAATATTTGCAGTACTGGGAGTGAGCAATATGGCGGCGACAATTACATCCATTCGGGAACAGGTTGCATTGTACAAAGGGCTAAAAGTTCGGTACCGTACAGCCAAGGGCCGCCGCAAAGTTGAAGAACGCCAGGGCATTATTCTGGAGACCTATCCGAATCTTTTCACACTCTACGTTGAATCTCAGGATAGCAAGGTTTCATTCAGCTATGCGGAGCTCTTGACGCGTGAGGTGGAGCTGGAGCTTCTTTCCGGAAACAGGAATTAAAGCGTTTTTCCGCGCCCGAGAAAATGCCGCCCCGGCACTTAGGTGACGGGGCGCTTTTTTTATTCGGGACAAAGGGGGATATCCATGTCTTTTTTCATCAGGTCAAACGCAAAAATCAACATAAGCCTTCGGGTGGTCGGGAAGCGTACTGATGGCTACCACGAGTTGAGGTCGCTTTTTTTTCTCCTTTCTTCAATGGAATCATTGACAATAACACCTCAATATGATCATAATGTCAATGATATTGTGGAGGTTTCCGGGGAGAACGTCCCTGGAAGAAACATCCTGGAGGATGTGATAGCCCTCGCGGGGAAAAGAGCGGATATTCCGGCTCTCAGGATCCGGCTTGAAAAGAGCATCCCCCCGGGGAGCGGAATGGGCGGAGGAAGCGGAAACGCGGCAGCGCTGGTTTACTGGATCAATTCCATGTGGAGCGATCTGACGATACGGGGAGAGGAAATAGGGTCCGATGTTCCCTTTTTTCTCTGTGGTTCTTCATGGGCGATCGTCAGGGGAAGAGGCGAAAAGGTATTTCCTCTTTTTTCCCCTCCTCCTTCACCAAAAGTGCTTGTTGCCGTTCCGGAGTGGCAGACGCCTACCGGGGAAGCGTATTCTCTTCTTGATACGTTCCGCGGTGGAGAATACCCTCTGTCGGAAAAAGGGGCGGAGGCGGAGATCGATTCCCTTATCGCCAGGCTCAGGGATGAGAAGAATGTAGGGCTCCTTCCGAACGATTTTGCACCTGTCCTTCTGAAGGCTCATCCTGAATACGAGCGAGTTTTCGACTTTTTTAAAGCCAGCGGAGCATTCGGCTGGGGGATCACTGGCAGCGGCAGTGCAGCTTTTGGACTTTTTTCAAAAAGTATGAACCTCTCTGATTCGTTTCGTGAAATGTCGGGATTGAAGTGGATCCGGAAAATTTTCTGTGTGGAGTGATGAAAGATGAAAGGACAGCGAACTGAAAGATTAATACGTACGGCATCAAGGTTCCTGACATGTCCGTCGAAACAGCTTTCCCTGACGTCTCTGGCCGAGGACTTCCTCGTTTCCAAGACCGTTATCAGCGATGACGTTTCCATAATCGACGAAGCCCTTACGAGAGAAGGATTGGGTGGAATCAGCGTGGACAGAGGAAGGACAGGAGGAGCTTCCTTCGTCCCGCGGATCGCTGCTTCAGTGAAGGATTCCCTTCTCAAGGAAATCATGGAGATCCTGAACAGCGAGGACAGATTTCTTCCGGGCGGACTCGTATATTACAGTGATATCCTTTTCAATCCCCATTACGCGCTCAGGTTGGGATACGCAATGGCTTCACTGTTCAACGATACCCGTCCCGACGTGGTCATGACTTCTGAAGTGAAGGGGATTCCCCTCGCCATCTTTACAGCCCACGCAATGGGCATTCCACTTGCGGTCTGCCGTTTCAGAAACAGGGCCAGTGACGGTTCTGCCGTGACTGTTCACTATCCGACGAAAAACGGGGAAGTGAAGGCTATGTACATGGGCACGAAGCAGCTGAACAAGGGGAAAAGGGTGCTCATCGTGGACGATTTCATGAGAGGCGGGAGCACTGTCTCCGGTATGCTCCTCGTAGCCAAGGAATTCGGTGCGGAAGTGGCGGGGACGGGTATCTTCATGGTGTCATCCGATCCTGAGGTGAAAGTGGTCTCCTCCTATAAGGCCCTTCTTCGCCTGGACGGTGTTGAAAAACGCCAGCCCATGGTGACGCTCTGGGAATAGTACGGAAACGCAGAAAGTTTGACGATATCCGGGTCCTGATATACAATCCCTCTGACGGAAGGAGGTGACCAGATCTTTCATGCGCGTGTCTATCAATAAGGAAGAATGCATTGGCTGCGGTGTTTGTGCCCAGGTTTGCCCCGAGGTATTTTCAATGGATGAAGACGCCGGGATATCCAAGGTTATCCGTCCAGAAGGCGGGGAGTGCGCACAAGAAGCTGCCGAAAGCTGCCCTGTCGGGTGCATTGTGATAGAGGAGTAATCGGCGAACTCTTGCGAAAAATGGTCTGCGCCTTGCCTTTTTCAGGGACTTCGGCGTATAATTGGCAACGCTTCTTTCCGGGCCTATAGCTCAAGTGGTTAGAGCCACCGGCTCATAAC
>Ga0228535_1001437_pt1 | contig 36491 bp, 36 predicted proteins | sample SJ1metagenome_FD_168457 | JGI IMG/M metagenome (GOLD analysis project Ga0228535, IMG submission 168457) | Enriched culture of PCE-dechlorinating microbial communities from Ithaca, New York, USA - SJ1 | ecosystem: Engineered > Modeled > Simulated communities (microbial... > Unclassified | place...
GCAAAATCCGCAAATGAAGACAACGATCGGATACAACGAGAGTTGGATAATCTGGTTTTAGAACGGAAATGGGTTATTACCCAGGCGCGAAAAGGAAGTATTTCAGAGCAAGACATGGATGAGCAGTTAGCAGATCTTTCAGCCCAAGAAATTACATTGAAGCAGGAAATGGAGATGGTAACTGATCAATCTTTACTGTCTGCCCTCAACCAGTGGGAAGAACATGCGCGGGAATATTTTGCTGATCTTAAGGTCGGTTTATTGGAATTAAATACCGTTCCTCAAACAGATGAGGAACGGCTTGAACAATTTGAGTTGAAACGAAAGATTGTAAATACTTTGGTCGAGAAGGTCTACATCCACAAGGATCGGTCTTTAGAGGTTACGATCCGTTTAAATCTACTCCAGATGATTCGGCAACGACCTAGTGCGGACCAAGTCCCACAGGTCGGAACTTATACCCGTAAATCAACATGCCGCGCTCATCACCATCCTGGCGGATGCGGCGGGTAACCATCTCCACCGGTGTGCCGACCTTCACCTCACGATCACCCACATCCGTGAGCTGCGCAGTAATGATGGGACCTTCTTCCAATTTGACGAGCGCTACCGTGTAAGGTGCATTTTCTTCAAAACCAGCCGGAACGCTGTGCAGCGTTGTGAAAGAATATACCTCGCCTTTTCCACTGAACTTGAACGCAGTCTTGGCTTCTTCACCACATTCGGGGCATACATCGCGCGCGGGGAAGATCTTGGCATGGCAATGCGGACATACTTCGCCTACCAGGGCAAGGCGTTGTTTTTGTAATCTCCAATGTCTGGGGGTTTCCATTTATTTATGCTCACTCCTTCAAGAGAATGAAACAAGTGTACAAATAGCTTTCTCTCAAAAGCTATCAATTTCTTCAGCTAGCCCTTGCGCAAAATATGGGTGATGACACTGCCTGCTGCGCCGCTGAGCGCCTGCGTCATGGCAACTTGCGCGCTCGCGATCTGGTTCTGCCCGGCTTCTCCGCGCAACTGTTGCACGGCATCCACCACCTGATAGACGCCCGCCGCACCAGGGGCGAAGCCATGCGCTTTGATGCCGCCCAGGGTGGCAATAGGCAGCCGACCATTGAGTGCCAGATTTTCGAGGGTGGCACAATGCCAACCCTGCCCGCGCTCGACAAACCCGCCCGCTTCTAAGGAAAGCATGCCGTAAATAGAAGGAGCATCCCAGCATTCGAAGAGATCCAGACAATCGCGCGTGAGTCCGGCCTTTTCCAGAGCATTGGCTGTGCTGATGCGCACCGCTTCGAAAGCCAACGCATCTGCCCGATCGTGCAACGCCAGCGTATCGGTGGCAACCTCCGATGCGCTCACCAGCACCGCTTTCTGCTCGTCGCGCAACACCTTTCGGCTCACCAGCACCAACGCTGCGGCTCCATCGGCACAGGATGGCACATCATACAGAGAAAGAGGCACGCTCACCATGGGCGCTTTCTGGTAACTTTCCAGGTCCAGCGCCTTTCTGTATAGGGCAAAAGGATTGTTCACCCCATTGCGGTGAGCTGTGATGGGAAAACTGGCAAAGCTCTCGCGGGGCGTCTGGTACTGATTGAGGTAGCGTTGCATGAGCAACCCGGCTATACCATTGTACGTAAGCCCTTGCATGCCTTCGAAATCAGTATCTCCGCTCTGCACAGCAAAGGCATCGACCTGATTCCCGATCATGTCGGTCATCTTCTCCACCCCCACTACCACCACGCAATCCGCCATTCCTGAACCAATTGCCAGGTAACCCATATGCAAGGCAGCCGCACCAGAGGCTTCACCCGCTTCCACGGTGGTACCCTCTACACCCCGCAAGCCAGCCTCAGCGCACACCAGCGCTCCCAAATTGGCTTGATGGGAAATGGAAGCAGCCAGAAAATTGCCAATGTATACAATTTCAGGCTGCGGGCTACCCGCATCGCGCAACGCGGCGCGGATCGCCTGTGTGCTGAGATGACTGAGCGTTTTCTCCCAGTGTTCCCCCACCGCCACCTGACCGACGCCTGCAATAAAGACTTTTTCCATACTTGCTCTACTTCATCACGATCTTGCCGCGGTAGCGCGCGTAGGTGGCATAATCGATCTCCATCCGTCGATCGATATATTGTCGGGTGGAGGGCGCTTTCTTACGCCGCTCTTCGATCAGATCGGTCACCTCGATGTCAAAGGCATCTGAGCCGGCACCTGATCCATATGAAACCACCAGTATACGATCGCCCGGTTTGGCGACATCCAGCACTGCGGTCAATCCCACCAGTGATGCCCCGGCGTAAGTGTTGCCGATGACGGGTGAGAGTAGCCCGGTTTGGATCTGTTCCTTGCTGAAGCCCAATTCTTTGGCAACCCGTTGCGGAAACTTGGCATTGGGTTGGTGAAAAACCGCAAAGGCATAATCTGCAGGCGTGGTGCCAAGCTGCTCAAGCATGGTTTGCGCCGCTGCAGTAACATGCTTGAAGTAAGCCGGTTCTCCGGTGAAGCGCTGCCCGTGTTCTGGATAAACCTGGTGCTGGCGGCGCCAGAAATCAGGAGTATCGGTTACGTACGAATACGCTGCCTGGATGAGTGCCAGGCCGTTCTCTGCCGGACCGATGATGAAAGCCGCACCCCCAGACGCCGCGGTGAATTCAAGCGCATCGCCCGGCTTGCCCTGCGCGGTATCTGCGCCAATAGCCAGGGTATATTCCCCCATCTTCGAACCGACCAGACCCATGGCAGCCACCATGGCTTCGGTGCCAGCCTTGCAAGCGAATTCCAGATCAGCAGCCTGAATGTGCACCGGCGCTCCCACCGCCTCTGCCACAATGGTCGAGGTGGGTTTGACCGCATAGGGATGCGATTCAGAACCCACCCACACCGCACGCAATTCCAGCGGATCGATGCCTGCTCTGGCTAAGGCGTTACGCGCTGCTTCAATGGAAATGGTGACGGTGTCCTCATCCAACCCCGCCACGGCTTTCTCTTTCACCGGCGCACCGCCTTCCTCGCCAGCCCAGATGCGTAAAATCTCGCTGGCGGGTAAACGGTATTGGGGGATGTACACCCCATACCCCACAATGCCCACTGCCCGGGCAGGTTTCAACAATACATTCTCACCCATAGTTACAGATTGCTCCATTCATTCAAAATTGCGATCGCACGATCTACGCGAATATTTCCTTCTTTTACAAGCTGCTCTGCCAAAGCTGCCACTTTTTCAGGCGGTGCGCCAGCCGCCACCGCCACCTGCCGGGCATGCAGTGCCATGTGCCCGCGCTGGATGCCTTCAGTAGCCAGAGCACGTAAGGCGCCCAGATTCTGCGCCAGCCCAACTGAGACGATGATCTCCGCCAGGTCCGATGCTTTCCGCACGTTCATGATCTTCAGGACAGTGCGCGCGGTTGGATGCACGCGGGTGGCTCCGCCCACAACGCCCACCGCCATAGGCATTTCCAGCTCACCCCGCAAATTTCCACTTTTGTCAACCGACCAGGTGCTCAAGCTGGTGTAGCGCCCGCTGCGGGCAGCATACGCATGCGCCCCGGCTTCCACGGCGCGCCAGTCATTCCCGCTGGCGATCACCACCGCATCCACGCCATTCATGATGCCTTTGTTATGGGTGGCTGCCCGGTAGGGATCTGCCGCGGCAAATGCCCAGGCTTCGATAATGCGGTCACGCACCTCTTCACCCTTGTAATTCTCAAAAGCCAGCGCTTCCAGCGGTATGGTGCAGGAGGCTTTGGCTAATCGCCTGTCAGCCAGGTTGGAAAGGATGCGCAGCAGCACCCTACCGCCGGTGATCTGCTCTACCCGCGAGCTGATGTGCTCCAGCGCGGTGTTGACCGCGTTGGCGCCCATGGCATCTTGCACATCCAGAATGAGGTGCAGTACCAGAAAGCTCCCAAGAGGAGAATCCTGAATGATGCGCACTTGCAAGTCTTTCGGACCTCCGCCAACTTTCACTAACAAGGGATCAGCCTCTGCCGCCAACGTCAGTAACTCCTCCCTGGCATCCAGCAGCGCGCGTTCCACCGCCCGGATATCTTTGACTTGCAGAATCTGAAGCTGCCCGATCATCTCCTGCGCGCCGGCTGTTGCACTGAAGCCACTACCCGCTTGCGTCAGCTTAGCCATGTAGGATGCCGCAGCCACCACAGAAGGTTCTTCCACCGCCATGGGCACCAACACCGGGCGCCCGTTGATTAAAAAATGCTGGGCAATGCCCAGCGGCAAAGCGTACACCCCCACCACATTTTCGATCATCAAATCTGCCTGCACGGAAGATAAGCCCCCCTGCGGGCTGAACACAGCCAGCTCCTCATCGCTTAAAGCACAAGCTGATTGCAACAGCTGCAGGCGTTCTTGTATACTCATCTGGTAGAACTTTTTTTCATCAGGCATTGTTCAACGCTCCCTTCACCAAGGAAGGCACCGCTCAATCATACAGAATCAGTTCTTGCAAAAGCTATCAGATCCGATCAAGCCAGAGAATAGCTTTCCCCTGGCTGCAGAACGATCACCCTGGTGCTGGTTTTTTCCTCCACCAGTTTTTTCCAGGCGTGCGCATCCTGTTTGATCAGCGGAAAAGTATTGTAGTGCATGGGGATAGCGACCTTGGGGCAGATCAGTTCCACCGCTCGCAGCGCGTCTGCCGGACCCATGGTGTAGTTATCGCCGATGGGCAGAAGTGCCACATCCACACCTTCTTCGCCGATCAGGCGCATATCGCCAAACAAACCGGTGTCGCCGGCAAAATAGATTTTCTTTCCATCGTTCAGCGTGATCAAAAAGCCAGCCGGGTTGCCGCCGTGCGAGCCATCCGGCAATTTGGAGCCGTGCAGCGCCAGGGTCAACTTGCAGTACCCAAAAGGATATTGGAACCCCCCTCCCAGGTGCTGCGCATGAGTTTTCACGTTCTGTTCGCGCAACCAATCGGCGATCTCTGCCACCGTGATCACGGTGGCGCCGCTGCGTTTGGCAATCTTCACTGCATCCCCCAGATGGTCACCATGCCCATGACTCACCAAAATATAATCCGCCGGCACTGCTTCGGCACTGATGCTGGCAGTGGGATTGCCGCTCAGGTAGGGGTCGAAAAGCAGATGCAACGCATCTACCTGCAGATCAAAGCTTGCATGTCCATAAAAGGTAAGTTTTGCGACCATATCATCCTCCTTGAAACTCATTTCTTTTCTTATTTTAATGAAGGACGTTTGAAACTTCCATATTTATCGATTTTCCATATACAATAAAGAGCGATACGAGAAAACCAGTTTCAAGGAGCAAATCATGTCTGATCCGCGTGTACAAAAATTAGCCACCATGTTGGTGGATTATTCTCTTGGCGTCAAAGCCAACCAGCGCGTGCTGCTACAGGGCGAAAAAGGCGGCGAGCCATTGATGATGGCGATTTTCAACGCCTGTCTGGAACGCGATGCGATCCCCTTCATCTTCCAATATCCTGAAGGCATGATCGACAGTTATTTTCGCTATGGAAAAGCTGAAAAATTCGCAAAATATCTTGAACAGCTTAAAACCTTTGTAGAAACCTATGATCACCGCGTGCGCATTTTGGGCGAATCCAACACCAAAGAGCTTTCCGGCTTCGATCCTGACCTGGTTTCAAAATTCACCGCTGAGGGCGGCAAGATTTCGCGCATTATGCTCGATCGCGAACAAAAAGGCGAAATGCACTGGGTTTTATCGCTGTTCCCCACCCCAGCATATGCGCAGGATGCCAACATGAGCCTGCCCGATTTTGAGGACTTCGTCTACAACGCCTGCATGCCCGACCAGAATGACCCGGTGAGCTACTGGAAGAAAGTAGCCGCCCGGCAAGATAAGATCATCCAATGGCTGAAGGGCAAGGAACGGGTGCATGTAACCGCTCCTGAAACCGACCTCACCTTGAGCATCAAAGGCAGACCTTTTGAAAACTGTGCCTGCAAGGTCAATGTACCGGATGGGGAGATTTTCACCTCACCCGTCGAAGATTCAGTAAACGGACATGTCTATTATTCCTACCCCACCATGTACGAGGGTTTTGAAGTGAGCGGGGTGCGCCTGTGGTTTGAGAACGGCAAAGTGGTCAAAGCCAGCGCCCAAAAGAACGAAGAGTTTTTGATGAAAAAACTGGACACCGATGCCGGTTCGCGCTACCTGGGCGAGTTCGCCATTGGCACCAATGAAGGCATTCAGAAATTCACCGGGCAGATCCTCTTTGACGAGAAAATCGGCGGCAGTTTTCACATGGCGCTCGGGCACGGCTATCCGGAAACCCTCAGCCAGAACGAGTCTTCCATCCACTGGGATATGATCTGCGACCTGCGCAATGGCGGAAAGATCGAAGTGGATGACGAGCTGCTGTACGAAAACGGGAAATTCGTCATCGATTTCTAACCTGACGCATCATAAAAGTCAAAAGGGCGCAGGTCAAATTTGCGCCCTTTTCTTTTAAGTTACAATACTAAAGAAAGAACAAAATCAAGCAGGATAATCCTATGAAAATGCGCCTGGGAATTGCACAGATCGATACCAAGCTGGGTGTGGTGGATGCAAACTTGCAGAAACACTTGGAATATATCGAAAAAGCCCGTCAAGGCGGGGTAGACCTATTGATGTTCCCCGAACTCTCCCTCACCGGATACGTGCTGCAAGATTTGGTTCCCGCCGTAGCGCACCGTCCCAAGCCGGATGATCCGATCTTCAAAGAACTTTTCAAAGCCAGTCACGATCTTGATCTGCTGATCGGTTTTGTGGAAGAGGACGAACGCAACCGCTTCTACATTGCAGATGCCTACCTCTCTCGGGGTGAGTTGGTGCACACGCACCGTAAAGTATACCTGCCCACCTATGGATTGTTCGACGAGGGGCGGTTCTTTGCCTGGGGTGACACCACGCAGGCATTCGACACGCGCTTCGAACGCAGCGGGGTGCTGATCTGCGAAGATTTCTGGCACATTGCCCCGCCGTATTTGCTGTGGTTGGATGGGGCTGACCTGCTGCTCTTCACCTCGGCTTCTCCCGGGCGCGGGCTCACCGAAGCACCACAACTTTCTACCTCCATGTGGGTAGAGAGCATCAACCGCGCTTATGCCAGCATCTTCACTTCTTTCGTGGCTCACTGCAACCGGGTAGGTTTCGAAGACGGACTGCATTTCTGGGGAGGCTCTACCGTTTACGATCCAGACGGCAACTGCCTGATCAAAGCTCCATACGATGAAGAAGCCTTCCTCACCGTTGAGCTGGACCTCAACCAGTTGCACCGCACGCGCGCGCGCCTGCCGTTGCTGCGCGATGAACGCACCGCCCTTGTGCAGCGCGAATTGAACCGCATTCTTTCCAACGGACACTCGAATTCAGGGAAATAAGGGAGGAATGATGAAAATTGACCTTACGATCAACACAGATCTGGCAACCAACATTTTGACCGCTTTCATCAAAAGTGAAACCACCCGCGCCGGCTTTCAAAAAGCGGTGGTGGGAGTTTCTGGCGGCATCGATTCAGCCCTTGCCTGTGTGCTGGCAGCCAAGGCGCTCGGTCCGCAGAATGTGCTGGCGGTGCGCATGCCCTACCGCACTTCTACTGCCGACTCGCTGGAACACGCTCAATTGATCATCGACCAGTTCGGCGTGCAGAGCACCACCGTTCCCATCAGCGACATGGCAGATGGCTTGATCGCGAAATTTCCCGATATGAACGAGCAGCGCAAAGGCAATATCATGGCGCGCTGCCGCATGATCGTGTTGTATGACCAATCCAGCGCGTTGAACGCGCTGGTGGTGGGCACCAGCAACAAAAGCGAGATCTTGCTGGGCTATTCCACCCAGTACGGTGATTCAGCCAGCGCTTTCAACCCCATCGGCGATCTCTATAAAACTCAGGTGCGCCAACTATCGGCGGCTCTGGCAATCCCCGAAGTGATCATCAACAAAGCTCCCAGCGCCGATCTGTGGGCAAACCAAACGGACGAAGGGGAGTTGGGTTTCACCTATGCCGAAGTGGATAAGCTGCTCTACCTGTTGGTGGATGAACGCTACACCCCCGAAGAATGCGTGGAAGCCGGCTTTTCCAAGTCATTCGTGGATACTGTGGTGAACCGCATCCGCCGCTATCATTACAAACGCATGCCACCACCCATCGCCAAATTGGGCAACCGCACCATCGGCTATGATTTTTTGTACCTGCGAGATTGGGGAACCTAGCTTTGTTCCTGCGCAAGATTGCCCTTTCCCTTTTTCTATTTACCTTGTGCAGCGCCTGTGCACCCAACCTGCCAGCCCCAACCGTCACGCCCGTTCCTGCATCTACCAGCACGGCCATTCCCACAGAAACGCCCTCCCCCACTGTTGCGCCCACGGCTGAACCCACCAGCGCCACATCCAAACCACAAACCATATTGATCTACCTGATAGCGGTGGGAGATCAGGGTGCTTCCGGAGAGCTGATTGGCTGCGGCGACAGCCTGGTGCCGGTCGAGGTAGCCATTGAACCGACCGTAGCAGTGTTGCGCGCTGCCCTTACCGCCCTGCTCAACCTGGCACCCAATTTCACTTACGGGCAATCTGGCTTATATAACGCTCTCGATTTATCCGCTCTCAAAATCGATGCGCTAGACATCGTGGATCGGCAAGCGATCATCCATTTAAGCGGTTCGCTGGTAAGCGGCAGAGAATGCGATATCCCCCGCATCGAAGCCCAACTCACAGCTACAGCACTGCAGTTCTCGACCATTGACTCCGTTATTATCTACGTCAATGATATCTTGCTTCAGGATTTGCTCGATCTGCGGGGGTAATATCTTGGATTTACTTCAATAAATTGTGTCTTTCCAGCGCGGTTTCCAGAACCATCACGATCAACGCATCGTGCGAGATCTCATCGGCGCGCCCTGCAATGACCAGATCAGAAACACTGGATAAACCCGGCAGCGGATTGATCTCCAAAATATACGGTTTCCAATTATCCTTTACATCCAGCCTGAAATCCACACGCGCCACATCCAGGGTGCCCAACACTCGAAAGACCGCGGCTGCCAGCCAGTTGAGTTCATCTACCATGTCTTCATCCAGCGGCGCCGGGCAGATGTAATTGAGGTCTTCCGCCAAGGCTACTTTCAAGTGGTTGCTGTACACCACGTCAGTCAGCAGATAGGGTTTGAGGTCCACTTCCATAGGCGGCAGAAAGCGCAATCCAGATTGAATGCGCGGCAGGTTCACATCGTGCGGAATGCGACGCGCGATGGGTCCGTGCAGATTGCCGATCATCCCGATGGTCACCTCGCGCCCTTCGATATACTCCTCCACCAAAGCAGGTTGGTGATAGCGGTGCATGATGTGCCCAACCTGTTCATAGAGCTCTTCTTTAGTGTTCACCACCGACTTCAAGCTCACGCCCATGCTGGTGCCCTCCCGGCTGGGTTTTACGAACAACGGGAAGCGCAGGGTGGGATCCAGCGGTTCATCCACCCTTTCAAAAGTTTGAAAAGGCGGGGTGGGCAGTTCATGGAAATCAAGGATGCGCTTGGTCATGGGTTTGTCCAGCGCCAGTGCCAGGGTGAGCACGCGTGAGCCGGTGTAGGGAATGCGCAACATTTCCAAAATGGCAGGAATATGCGCTTCGCGTGAATCGCCATAGTACCCTTCGCAGATATTGAAGCAAATATCCGGCTTGTACTTTGGCAAAGTTTCAATGATCTTGAAATTTCCTTCAAAGAATTCGCACTCATAACCCCCGTTGTGCATCGCTCCTAAAATCGTATTAATGGTCTTTTCAGAATCCAGGTCATCCCACTGATCTTCAGGCATGCCCTCCCAGTGAGGTGCGTTGACTTTCAGGTTCGCAAGCAGAGCAACCTTTTTCTTTTTCAATGTAAATAACTCCTCATTCAGCTATAGTAAAAATAATCAAATATTAGATTTTTCATAATAATCATCCCATTGATTAATCATATCATCGAGCCGTTCCTGCAAGAAGAGGTAAGTTTCTCCAAGCTCACCGACCTCTTCCGCATCCAGGTCGGGATCCTTTAACTCCTGTTCGATCCTGTGAATCTCGATCTCTGTTTCATGTATACGTACTTCCAGCTCGTGCAGTTTCTGTTTATTGAGTTTCTTAGCCGGAACCTTTCGAGGCTTCGGCTGCGCTGTTGCGGGATGTTCTTTTACCGGGGGTTCTGCCGGCATCCGACGTACAGCCATGAACTCCGTGTACCCGCCCTGGAACACTTGCAGTGTTTTTGAAACCGCATCCACCATCCAGATTTGGGTAGCCAGCGCCTCCAACAGGTAACGGTCATGCGTTACCAACAGAATCGTTCCGTCGAAATCAGCCAACACCGCCTGCAGGATCTCCTGCGAAGGCAGGTCGAGATGGTTGGTGGGCTCATCCAAAAAGATCAGATTCACACCTTTGAGTGCCAGGATCGCCAGCGCCAGCCGCCCGCGCTCTCCGCCGCTCAGAACGTTCACAGTTTTAAACACGTCATCCCCACTGAACAGGAATTTGCCCAGATAATTGCGCATATCCGCCGGCAACATCTTGGGAGCATTAGCCTGGATCTCCTGCATGAGCGTCCAGTCAGGGTGCAGGTCTTCATGTGCCTGGGCAAAATAGCCCACGTCCAAACTCGCCCCCAGGCTGATCACGCCCTGAAGCGGTGGAATCTGTCCCAAAATGGTGCGCAACAGGGTGGTCTTGCCAGCACCGTTCGGTCCGATCACGCCCACGCATTCCCCGCGCCGCAGTTCCACATCTGGCATGCGGAACAGGGAAACCGCTTCATCTTTGAAACCGATCTGCACTCCTTTGGTGCGTAAAATGATATCGCCGGATCGCCGGTTATCCTTGAACCCGAAGAGCATGCGCCGTTTGCGGGCTGGAGGGATCAATTGCCCTTCTTTGAGCAGACGCTCCAACCTTCTGCGTCGCCCTTTCGCCTGGGCAGTGTTCTGCCCGGCGATGTTGCGCTGGATGTAATCCTCTTCTTTGGCAATATATTCCTGCTGGCTTTCATATTCTTTCATCTGTCGTTCCATGCGCTCCTGGCGCAGTTTCAGAAAGGCTGAATAGTTGCCGGGGTAGCTTTCGATAGCCGGAGTCATCTCCCAGATAGTGTTCACGGTCTGGTCAAGGAAATAGCGGTCATGCGAAACGATCAGCACCGCGCCGCTGTATTTTTTCAAGAAATCTTCCAGCCATTCCATGGCTTGAATGTCCAGGTGGTTGGTGGGTTCATCCAGCAGCAGCAGGGTGGGGTTCATGAGCAACAGTTTCGCCAAGTAGGCGCGCGTGCGCTCCCCACCGGAAAATTGAGAGATAGGGCGGGTCAAATCGGCAGCTTCAAAACCCAAACCGCTGATAACGCGCAAAATGTAGGAATCAATGGTGTAGCCCCCCAGCCGTTCATACCGCTCGTGCAGGTCACCCAGCCGGTTGATGAGGGCATCATCGTTGGGGTCTTTTTCCAACTGCGCGGTCAGGGCATCGATCTCTTTCTGCAGGTTGAAGACATCCGCCAGTGCATCGCGGCACTCCTGTTGCAGGGTTTGCGAAGATTGAAAACGCGATTCTTGCGGCAGGTAGCCCATTTTCAAGTCCCTGGCACGCGCGATGGTGCCTTCGTCGGGCTTGTCGATGCCGTACAGCATGCGCAGCAGGGTAGTTTTGCCAATGCCGTTCTCGCCCACCAGCCCGATGCGAGCGTGCTGGGGAATGCTCAGCGAGATCTCGCTGAAGAGGTCTTCTGCGCCAAACGATTTTGCAAGATGGGCTGCCGTGATGAGGGACACGCTGTTTTCCTTTTTCGTCTACCGAACAGAAAGACATTGTACCTGAATTATGTGCGATTACCTTCGCCATTTATTCCATTCCATCCTGATTTGACAGCCTTTTTTTCACAGGGTATGCTTAACGGCAGATCCTATCCTGAGCAGCGGAAACAAAAAATGGCAAAACCACCTATTTGCGATTACGAGGGTTCTGACTATCAAAAATCCTTCTGGGAGGAAGGCGGGCGGGCATACGAAGACGCCGCAGAAGCCATCGCCTTGCGCCGCCTGCTGCCCAAGAGCGGCAGCCACCTGCTGGAGTTGGGCGCCGGAGCCGGGCGCAACACCCCGCGCTACGCCGGCTTTCAGAAGATCACCCTGCTCGATTATTCGCGCACTCAATTGGAGCAGGCGCGCGCGCGGCTGGGTGATTCCCCTCGCTATCGCTATGTGGCTGCCGACACCTGCAACCTGCCTTTCGCTTCGGCAGTCTTCGATGCTGCCACCATGATCCGCACCATCCACCACCTCGAAGAAGGCGAAAGCGCCCTCAAGCAGGTCAGCCAGGTGCTGGCAAAGCAGGCGGTTTTCATCCTGGAGTTTGCCAACAAACGCAACCTGAAAGCCATCTTGCGCTATTTGCTGGGCAGGCAAAAATGGAGCCCTTATACCCTGGAGCAGGTGGAATTCGTGGAATTGAACTTCAACTTTCACCCCCGCCAGATCCGACGCTGGTTGCGCCAGTGCGGGTTCTTCGTCGAACGCCAGTTGACCGTCTCGCATTTCAGGGTGGGTTTCCTGAAACGTCACGTCCCTCTGGGCATCTTGAGCAGCCTGGATGCTGCGCTGCAATGGACGGGGGCTTTCTGGCAGCTCACCCCCAGCGTTTTTGTGCGCAGCACACACACCCAAAATGCCCAACCCTTGCAAGATTTCGCGTTTCGATGTCCCCAATGTGGCTCCCATCCGCTCAAAGCCATTCAGGCAGATATACAATGCCCGCAATGCGGCAGGATATATCCATATCAAGACGGCATTTATGATTTTCGCGTAAAATAGAGATATGCGCTGAACGCGCACCCAGTCGATCAAAGGAGGAGAGCGATGCAATTGATCACCACCTGTTCACATTGTGGAAGTTCATTCAAATGGGATGATGCTTTTTGGCAGGGTTTAGGCATGCCCGATTGCCCGGCGTGCGGTTTCAACAATCAGACTGGTAAGGTAGGGAAAAAGGAAGGTCCCATCGAACGCGGCTACCGCAAGCTGGCGCAGCAGTATCACGATGCTTACGGTGCGCTCCAATCGGTGGAATATCTGAGTCATTTTCCAAAATTCGAGATCAATTTCAATTTTGAGAAAGCTACAGTGTACTCCGGATCACGCCAGGGAAGATACGATGTCAACTTCTTATCGCTGGGATACATCGGCGAGGGTCCGCGCTATGCCAAAGCTTTTTTGGATGAACTGGGCTTCAGCCTGACCAGCGAGGAGATCGACGGTATCAAACCAGGTGCGGTGATGACACTGGAAGAGGGGAAAGTGGTCATCAAGTACAAAGAAAATTCATAAATCCTTTTTTATGTTTTTGTGGAAGATATCGGTAGTGTGTTGATAACGCACCTTTCTTTTTACAATGTCATCCCGAACGCAGTGAGGGATCTCACCCAAACGAAGACGATCCATGAACAGATCGCAAAGAGAATTTTACAGTTATTCATTTCTTTGCGATCTGTCGGAAAATTAACGAGGAAATGGAGAGATTCCTCAGTCGCTGCGCTCTTTCGGAATGGCAGGAGAGAACAAGGGATCTTACCCCAACGAAGTTTATCCACAAACAATTTTCAAAAAACAGATCCATATTCCTGTCTGTTGGAAAATTTGCACAAAAAGGGGAGTGGCAAAAGTTGACAGTAGCACAAACGCAAGAAGTGCAAGTGTGGAGGGATTGGATCCCGGGAACGAATGCACAAAAGGTTCCGTTTTTGACAGTTTGCGGGAAAGGAGAAGGTGTTGATAACGCGCCATTTCTTACTGTCCTTCCGAGCCCTGCGAGGAATCTCACATAAGAGGTAGGTAAACCAGCCAGTGAGAGGGTAATCCATTTCCTGACTCTTACGTCATGCAGAGCGAAGCGATGCATCGCACCATTTGCATAAGCAACCATCACGTTAGTTAAAGAACTGCCAGAGTGTTCTCCTATCCCACCAGCAACCTTTAGTCTATTGACTGACCTACTTCATTGCAACTTTTCAATGCTTCTACCCTAGATATGGAGAGATCCATCGGTCGCTGCACTCCCTCTGGATGACATTGACAAAAGCAAAGTCATTGGGATTTTCCGTCTTATTAATATTGAAATGAGGAGAAGTTCAAACTTCTCCCCTGTGAAAAGCGTGGGGGAGATTGAAAGGGGGCATCGTTTAGCATGACTGGCAAGTAAACAAATACGTACTCCAACACATTCACGTTACTTTTCCATGAATGAAATCGGTCACAATATCCTCATAGATTTCGTAGTCGATACCACAATGTTCATAAACAACGAACAATGGCCACGCAAATTGTTCTGTTAGTTCAATGATCTTGGGAGAAATCTCATCAATGGAAACCGTCCCTTTTGTACGAACTTCATTTTCATCGGTAAACCTTTTTTCAATATGCCGTGTAAAATTGGACGATCGAAGCAGCCTGCCCTTTAAACCAAAATAATTTATTTCAATATCCACCCAAGGATTTTCATCTGCTAAACCCAAATTTGAATACAGCTTTTCACAAAAGAGTAGAGTCTCCGTAACTCTGACAATTCTTGTATTAAAAAATATGGCGATCGTATTTCGCGTATCTTCATAGATGCTTTTTAATTGGTAAAAATCCCCATTGCAGTTCAAAGCCCAATAATCATATGTTCCTTTATAGATGTTCTCACTTTTTGTTTTCCCCTCCAAATATATACCGTTTTCTGATGGTTTTGGTCTAAATTGTTCATTGGATTCCAGGATGATGCCAATCGGCCACCCAAATGTATATATTTGAGATTTTTCAACGGCTTCCTCTAATTTTTGTTTATCAAAGTGTTTCTTTCTATTTTGAAGAGAAAACTTTATTTCCATATATGTACGAAAACCTGATTTCGTAAACTGCTCATGCGCTCGTTCATATTGAACCGCAAACCATTCTTTTGGTAAAAGTATAGAATCATTAACGACCATGGCTTTTGATCTCTCCTCATTGAATAGAATAATTTTACATAATTATTCAATACATAAATCCTCTTTGCTTAGATTTCTCAAGGGATATTTTCAACGAAAAACGATAAACTTCTTCCCTGTGCGAAGCATGAAAGTGAATGAGAGGGACATCGTTCAGTCAGGGTGGGTTCAGAAACGCACCTCCTCTTTTCGTCATTCCGATCAGCGCGAGGAATCTCACCAAAAGATAAATAAACCTACCAGCGATAGGGCAATCCATTTCCTGATCCTTAAGTCATGCAGAGCGAAGCGATGCATTTCACCAAGAAAAGGTCAAACCACCACGTAAATCGAGGAACTGCCAGAGTGGCCTCTTAACCCACCAGTAATATTTAGTCTATTGACTGATCTACTTCATTGCGACTTTTCCATTCTTATAACTTAGACATGGAGAGATCCATCGGTCGCTGCACTCCCTCTGGATGACGTTGAAAAAATAGATAGGTACACTCCTAACGCACCACATCACTATGAAGAGATTAATAGTATTTTTATACACCAGCTCTTTTTGTTTAGATCTTTCAAGGGATAACTCCAACGAAAAACGAGAGCCTTCGCTTGAGTTCAGGATGGCAGGTGGGTAAATGGAATGTAAAGATTCCTCAGTCGCTGCGCTCCTTCGGAATGACAGACTAAATAATGGTGCACTATGAACGTAGCACAAATTCGCACTTATCTCTTTTCCACCACCCAGAAATGCGAGAGTCCCAAGACCCGCAGCGGGGTCTTTTCCAGGAACTGCAGCAAGCCGCGCAGCAGCCCGCCCAGCGTCGGGCTGCGGCGAATGATGTTATCATAACCGCCAAAGATGACCGTGCGGTAGACGAAGCGCACCGGCAGACCGGCGAACAATTTATCCAGGTCGCGGCGGCGGTACACGCGCACATGCGGCGCCAGTTTGTTGCGCCAGCGATCGGGCAGGTAGTTCACGAACAGCTTGTTGCCGAAATGATATTCACCTTTGCGGTAAATGCCGTGCGTTTCAAAAGGATAGCCGCGGTTGGGGCAGAAAAGGATGATGCGCCCTGCGGGCTTCAGCACACGCACCATCTCCGTCAGCGCCTGGCGGTCATCCTGCACATGCTCAATGACCTCGTTGCTGATGACCAGATCGAAGGTGCCCGTGGCATGCGGCAGGGCTTCTCCCACCGCCAACTGCACGGTCAAACCCTTGTGGTGGGTTTCCAACACGCGTTCTATATCCACATCCAAGCCCACCGCCAGCTTTGCCCCTTCGTCCAAGCGCTGCAAATACTCGCCCACCCCACAACCATTTTCCAGGATCACCCCTTGGGCGCGCTCCCCGGCGTACTGGCAGATCATCTTCAACCGGCGTTCCTGCCCGGCACGCCACACATAAGAAGGTTCCCCGCGTAAGGCAGCCTTGTCAAGTTGGAAACTGGGTTCAGTGCTCAATAACTCTTCCTGCTTTCTTAAATTCAGATTTTGGCGTGCACAATCCGTCACAGGTTATTCGGCACCCAGGCTAACACCGTGGTGCCCTGGTGCCGGATGGAAATGATCTCGATGCCGCCGCCCACCGTCTCTACGCGTGTGTTCATGTTCGACAAACCATGCCCCAGCCGCTGATTGATCTTGGAAAGATCAAAACCCACCCCGTCATCGTTCACCTTGAGCATGATGCGCTGAGGGGTTTCCCACAGGCGCACGTTGACCTTGGTGGCTCGGGCATGCTTGGCAACGTTGGCTAACGCTTCCTGGCAGACGTGGAAGAGGATTTCGGAGTTCTCGTCAGAAACACGTTCAATATAAGCGATATCCTTTTCGAATTCCACATCCACCAGCGTGTTGGCGCGAAATTCGCGGATCAGGCTCTCAATGCCCATGTACAGGTCCTGGTTGCGCAACTGGCGTGGGCGCAGGTCGAGAATATAGGCGCGGATGTCGCGAATAGCTTCATTGATAGCGTTCAGCGCATCATCGATATGCTGTTTGCCCTCCTGCTCATTATTATCGAATTGAAGGACAGCATTCTGCAGCGAAAGTCCCACCCCATACAGCGATTGGATGATACCATCGTGCAGGTCCATACCGATGCGTTCGCGCTCTTCCATGACGATCGAACGCTTTGCCTCCAACGACTTGCGCTCATGAAAGACCACCGTGCCAATCATGGCTGCGTTTTCCATGAGAACATCTTCCACCTTCTCATCGAGCTTACGGATCTTCTTATCCCCCAAACTGAGCACCCCCAATGCACCGCTCTCAGCGCGAATGGGAAAACAAGCCAACATGCTGAAACCGATCTGCCTGATGCGCTTGTTCAATTCAGCGGGGGTTTCGTCGCTTAAATCAAGCACGCAGGGTTCGACCATTTGAGCGATCTTGCCGAGCGTGTTTTTTCCCAATTCATACTGCTCATCCTTCCAAAAGAACTCCTTGGATTCGCCATAATGCAGCACGCGCATAAGAACGGGAGACTTCTCTTTTTTCAGGTAGAGCTCCGCATCCGAAAAGCCCAGAAAATCCAGCATGGCTGGCAGAGAACGCCCAAGATAATCCAGAATGAAAGGTGTGGTAACACCATTGCTGCCAACCCTGATGCGGGCTTTGCGCAGTTGTTCTCGTTCTTCAAATTCTTGTTTATTGGCTTGCATAATTCTCTTTCGAAAGGAGCTTGCCCCTATCATTTTACTCACTTTTTCAGACAACCGTCAATTTGCTGCCGGTGCCCGCAAGCAGGGGATTGGTATAATTTGGGGAGAGTTTTCTATGCCAGATAGAAAAGAATTTGAAGAGAAGATGCAGCAGGAACAGCGCCTGCCGCCCGGGCAGTCACTGACCCTGAAATTTCCCGTCTTGCATTATGGGGCGGTTCCTTTGTTCGTCCCACAAACGTGGACCTTTCGCATCTTTGGAGAGGTGAAAAAAGAAAAGACCTGGAACTGGGAGGAATTCCAGCAGCTTCCGCGCGTGCAGGTTTGTTACGATCTGCATTGCGTTACACGCTGGAGCAAGTTCGATACCCATTGGGAGGGCATTCAAATCAAAACTCTGCTCGAGGAAAAGATCATCATTCCAAATCCCGGCGCGAAATATGTGATCCAGCACGCCGAGAACGGTTTCACCGCCAATCTGCCGTTAGAGGTGATCGCGTCGGAATTATTTCTGATGGCAACCCATTTCGAAGGGCAGCCCATCTCGCCAGAGCATGGCTACCCGCTGCGCGGTCTGGTGGGCGCCATCCCGGGCAAACGCAGCGACAGGGATGTGTATCTATGGAAGGGCGCCAAATGGCTGCGCGGGCTGGAATTCAGCAGCGTCGATAAGCCCGGCTTTTGGGAACAGGCAGGTTATCACAACGAAGCGAGCATTTGGAAAGAACAGCGCTTCGGATGATCCAATTCCACAGAAAAACGATTGATCAGATCTGATCGCTGTGCATTTTCTTCGCGAAAACAAAGATTGCCATGATCAGTATAACGACCGCATATCCGATCACCCACCAGAGAGAAGGGAAGATGGATGCTGTATCTCCTGCCATGGCTGCTTTGGCTGCATCGACAGCATGGACAAACGGAAGTACATAAGCAATCGTTTTGAACGCGCCACCTACCAGATTCAGGTCAAACCACGTACCGCTTAACCATGCGCTCAGGTTGGTCAATAAAGCTCCGCATACCCCTCCCACCTGTTTGTCGGTAAAGACACTCCCCGCCAGTAAACCGATGCCGATAAAAAGAGATGCGACGGGAAACAGCACAAGCAAGGTTAACAAAATATTGGCATTCATCTGCAAGCCAAGAAAAAAAGATACCCCAAAGCATAACGCGCTTTGCGCCATCGCTATCGGCAAGAACGGTAGTGTATATCCAAGGATGAAATCGGACGCTGAAAGCGGCGAAGCAAACAAGCGCATCAGAAACGAAGTGCTTCTGTCTTTGGCAATCAACGTCCCTGAAAACAATGCAATAAACGAAAGCCCAAATACCGCAATTCCAGGAGCCAGCTTTCCGATTTCGAATAAGCTAACCGGGATATTCGCCTGAATGACGGAAAGCAAAAGCAGCACAATTAATGGAAACCCGATGCCAAATGCCAAATTCAGAGGGTCTCTCAGAATTTCTTTGCGATTGCGGGAGGCGAATAACAAGAATTTCATCGATCCACCTCTGATTCTGATGCAAGTGCAATAAAAGCATCTTCAAATGTTTTGGTTCCTGTTTTTGCGATCAATTCTGCTGAGGTCCCAACATCTTGCAATCTGCCCCTTGTCATGATCCCGATCCGATCAGAAAGAGCTTCGGCTTCCTCCATATAGTGTGTTGTAAGGATGATGGTAATCTCTCCCTTCAGTTTTTCGATGGCAGACCACAACTCACGCCGCGCGAAGACATCGAGCCCCAGAGTGGGTTCATCCAGGAACAATATTCGGGGATGTGAGATCAGCGCCATTGCGATGCTTAATCTGCGCTGCATGCCGCCGGATATTGTTTTCGCTTTATGTTGCGCAATTTCACTCAGCCCAAACGTTGAGAGCATTTCATTTGTCTTGCTCTGCGCGGTTTTCGCATCAGAGCCATAGATACCTGCAACCAGTTCGAGATTTTCTTTAACGGATAAATTGCCGGCCACAGCGGTTTCCTGCGGGGATATATTGATCTTTTTCTTTACCGCGTCCGGGTTTGAAAGAACACTATCACCGAGCAAAAATGCATCGCCACTGGTAGGTCTTGTGAGGCAGGAGAGCATTTTAATGGTTGTCGTTTTTCCTGCACCGTTCACGCCCAGCAATGCAAAAAGTTCGCCCTGCTCAATGGAAAGATCCAGCGCATTGACAGCCAGCCTGTCTTTATAACGTTTGGTTAGCGCTTTGGTTTGAATGGCGATCATTCCCCATCCTCATCGATTCGCTTGGCATTGAAGATTTCCTCGGCGAATTGCAGAAATTCTTCACTTTTTGCAAGTGCAATACCCTGTGCTTCATCACCAAACACGAGTAAATTATCACCTGGCTTTATATCGAATATTTTCCGTGCTTCTTTGGGAATCACGACCTGACCTTTTTCTCCCACTTTTACGATGCCAAAGATATGCTTTCCTTTTGGAACAGTCATCTTTTTGTTCTCCATTTGTATTCCTTGTATGAATAGTTTAACTTATTGGAATAAGTATACTTCTGGTAAAATCATTAATCAAGGGGAACATATGGAACATGAATTCAGGAAACATAAACAGTTTTAAAAGTTTCACCAGTGAAACACATAAACAAAATGCACCTCTTGTCGGTGCATTTTGTTTAACCATTGGCTTGTTGTAGTGATTGCTTATTTGGGCAGTTTGCGGACGTAGAACCACAGCCCCATACCGGCTCCAATGAACAGGATGCCCAGCAATCCCATAAATATGGATGGTTTCTCATCCCCAAAAATGGGCAGAGCTCTCGAGCTGGGCTGCGCGCCGAAATCGACGATCGAAACATCGCCCGGCAGCAGATTGAGGGTATAGTTCATCACCGTGGTCGGGTTATAGCCTTCGGGGATTGCAACACTGAGGTCGTAGTCACCCTCCGGAATATCTTCAAAACAGATCGGTTCCCCGCTATCATCCGTGATTCCCGTCAGATTGATCGTGCTCAGCCGGTCACGCACGCTGACTGCACCGCCCGCCAGGGGTGGCTCGGCATCTTCCGCCATGGCATTCCCGTTCTCATCATTGAAAAGGTAAATGCAAATGGTACCGTTGCCCTTGATGGGGGTGGGAGTGGGTTCCAGGGTGGTCTGCAACGCCTCAGTCGTAGCGGTTGGTTCTTCCAAAACTCCGATCAAAAGCTGCTGCCCGACCTGTAAATAATTGCAATCATCGCTCTGCAGGTTATTGAGGTTGCGCAGCTCTCCTTCTGAGATGCCGTTCAACAACGCGATGGAAATGCAGGTATCATTTTCTTTCACCGTGTAGAGAATACGTCCATCCGCCTGAGGGGTAGGGGTGTAGTAATACGCCTGTGGTAGCGGATAGCTGCCGGTGGTGGTAACGAAAGCTATCATCACCAGCAGGCAGATGAAGAATACTCCAATCACTCGTATTTGTTTTTTGATCATATTTTCACCTGTGCGGTATTATAACATCCCTGTTTTCCATCCTGCTCAAAGATTTTCCTGTCAATATTCGCATATAATTAACGAAAGTGAAACGATGAAATATCATCAAAAATAGATTGGAAGGAAGAACATGTCATTTCATACTCTGGTACTTGTAGGTCGGCTGGGGCAAGATCCCGAAATGCGCTACATGCCCAATGGTCAGGCAGTAACGAATTTTTCGGTGGCTACCGACCGCACCTATAAAAACACAAACGGCGAGCAGGTACGTGTTACCACCTGGTTCCGCGTGTCTGTGTGGGGAAAACAGGCAGAAAGCTGCAACCAGTATCTGAACAAGGGCAGCATGGTACTGATCGAGGGAACCCTGAATCCGGATAAAGAGACCGGTCGTCCGCGCATCTGGACCAGTGCGGATGGGCGCTCGGGGACTTCATATGAGGTCAACGCGCAAACCGTGCGCTTCCTTTCCACCCGGGGTAGTTCTTCGGAGGCGCCCGCGGAGTCCGACGGCGGAATGCCAGACCTGGACGAGAACGACATCCCGTTCTAGAGTTTTGTATGAATTCCGATTTTTCACGATTATCTGATCAGTGCCATCAGGTTCTGGAAGCGTGTGACAAAGCCAGGGAAGGGGCGTTGGAACAGACACGTCTGCTCACGCGCAACGCTGCCAATACCATCCGGGCTGTTCATCGTCAGGAGTTCACACTTGCTGAACAACTGCTTACCGAAGCCAGAGCGATCAGCGACGCATTGAAAGCCAACCTGGAACCGTATCCTGAGCTGTATTTTTCTGGCTACACTCAGGATTCCATCAAGGAATACGTGGAAGCCCAATTGACGCTGGATCTCATTCAGGGCAATCCTCTCCCGTTGCCCGCAGAACTCAATGTGGAAGTATCCACCTACCTGCGCGGATTGTCTGAAACCATCGGGGAGCTGCGTCGCAAATGCCTGGACATCTTACGCCAGGGCTATTCCGAAGAAGCGGAGCGGTTGCTCGACCTGATGGATGAAATTTACGCGCTGCTGGTAACGGTAGATTATCCCGACGCGGTCACGCATGGGCTGCGCCGCCAGACCGACCTGGCACGCGGCATCATCGAACGCACCCGCGCCGATCTCACCACCAGCCTGCGCCAAGAGTGTTTGCAGAAAGCTATTGTAAGTCTCGAGAATAAGCTGGAAGAGAATGGCAAGGAGTAAAAGGACCGTTCGCGCTTCCGAGATTGGGGATTATCTCTTCTGCGAACGAGCCTGGTGGTACGTGCGCCAAGGGTTGAAAAATCGCAACCAGGCGGAACTGGCAGGTGGCTTGTCTTTCCACGAAGAGCATGCCGGTGAAGCTCGCCGCATTTTCCTCAGCCAGATAGCCGGGTACCTTCTATTGGCAGTATCTGTGGTGATTTTCATCATTGTGCTCATTTCCGGTTCCCTTTCCTAAGTCCTAAGATACGATGTCGAACACACTGCTCATTTCCATCGCTTCCGCCGTCCTGGTGATCGCCATCCTTATTCTCGTAAGTTCTGCCAACAGGAGAAAGTCCCTTGGTTTGCCTTCGGGCACCATCGTCTATTCCGATCCGGGCATTCTGGGAAAGGTAGACAAGCCGCTCTACGACGCCGAACTGGGTTTGACCGGGAAGCCAGATTATGTGGTCGAGCGACGCGGTCGCCTGATACCGGTGGAGGTGAAAAGCGGCTGGGCGCCTGAAAAACCTTATGACAGCCATATCATGCAGTTAGCCAGTTATTGCTGGCTGCTGGAACGGAATTTCAGAAAACGTCCTCCTTATGGCATTTTGAAATACAAGAATCGCACCTTCGCCATCCGTTATACCGATGAACTGCGCCAGAACGTCATTGACCTGGTTGATGAGATCCGTTCGCAAAAGGAATATGGGGAACCTGACCGTTCACACGAAAACCCGAATCGCTGCGAACGTTGCGGCTTTCGCTTCGATTGTGACCAGCGCCTGTAACGCAGCCCACCTGGTCCAATTTCGCCACATGTCGCTATAATTAATTCAAATCATGAACACACCAGAATTGAAAAAAATAGGGGTGGCATATCACCCTCATATCGCTGAAGCGGTGGCAACAGCGCAATCAGTGGAATCTTTTCTGCTGGAGCAGGGTGCAGAGTCGGTTCTGTGCTGCTCTCTCAAAGACCCTCAGTTGGAAGAAGCGATTACATCCCATAGCATTGATGCGCTGACCGTTCTGGGTGGAGATGGCAGCATGCTGCGCGCCAGCCAGTTATGTGCACCGGCAGGCGTCCCCATCACAGGCATCAACCTGGGCACCTTTGGCTTCCTGTTTGAACTGGAGAGGCACAACTGGCAGAATCACCTTGCGCACCTCATGCAGGGAAAATACCGCATCGAAAAGCGCATGATGCTGCAGGCTTCTCATTACAGAAGCAATGAATTGTTGGGGACCTGGCAGGTGGTGAATGAGATCGTGGTGTGCCGCGGGCAGCAGGTGAAACCCATTCGCATGCATGCCAGTGTGGATGAATACCCCATGGCAAGTTACGTGGCAGACGGTCTGATCGCCGCCACCGCCACCGGCTCGACGGCGTATGCACTGGCTGTGAATGGTCCCATCATGCCCCCCGAAACCAGGAACATTCTGGTTGTGCCGGTGGCACCGCACCTTTCTTTTGACCGAGCCGTCATTCTTAACGAAGGCAGCTACGTTACCATCACGGTCGACACGAATTACGATACCGTGTTCAGCGCCGACGGGCATGAACCGGTCAAGATGATGAACCATGATTCGGTGAAGATTTCTGCCAGCAATATGGATGTTCACTTCATTCGTTTCCATAACGCCGGTTTCTTTTACAGGAACCTCAACCGCTATATGAAACAAAACCCAACGGTATAGCCCATTTTTCAGTATTCATAAAGCGTGCGTTTATAATAAGCAGTATTATGAACCAACAAAATATCGAACCAAACCAATCCGATACCCTCACCTGCTATCGACACCCTGAGCGCGAAACGCTGCTGCGCTGTAACCAGTGCGACCGCCCCATCTGTTCTTCGTGCGCTATCCGCACCCCCACCGGCTATCGCTGCCCGGAATGTGTCCGCAGCCAGGAGAAAAAATTTGATACCGCCCAGTTGCCAGATTACATTCTGGCTTGCCTGCTTAGCGCGGGCATCGCTTTCTTCGGCAGTTATGTTGCCCGTTTTTTGGGATTTTTCACCCTGTTGATTGCCCCAGTGGTTAGCATGATCATCAGCGAAGGGATTCTCAAACTCACCAGGGGGCGAAGCTCCACCTTATTGACCCGCCTGGTGCTGGTCAGCGCCATCCTCGGCAGTTTGCCGCTGCTGCTGGTTGGTCTGTATAATATGTTCACTTACTTGTCGCTTTACGGCTTATCCGCCATCGGCAGTTTTCTTTCCACCATCTGGCAAGCCGGATATACCATCATCATGGCAACCACCTTGCGCGCCCGTACCAAAGGACTGTACATCGGTTAAAAGAAATGCTGAAAGAATTATCGATCCGAAATTTCGCCATCATCCCGGAGCTGCATCTGCAGTTCAAACCCGGGCTAACCATTTTTACCGGTGAAACCGGCGCAGGAAAGTCCATCATGTTGGATGCGTTAGAAGTGTTGATCGGCGGCAAGACCGATAATTCCATGATCCGCAGCGGGGCAGATAGCGCGTATCTCGAAGCGGTGCTGTCTATCCCGACCCTGAATCGAGAAACTATCGTTCAATTCCTCAAAGAACAGGAGTTAAACGAGAACGAGGAGGAGGATGAGATCGTCCTGAGCCGGGAGATCCGCAAAGAAGGGCGCACCAGCGCACGCATCAATGGGCGGGGAGTTTCAGGCACGATCCTGCGCGCACTGGGCAGTTTTCTGGTAGATATTCACGGTCAATCAGAACACTTATCATTGCTCAAGGTAAAAGAGCATATCCATCTTCTGGATCGCTATTGTTCCAACCAGAACCTGCTCGTCGATTACCAGCAAACCTACCGCGCCTGGCAGCAAAATCATCGCGAACTGCAGGAACTGCGAAAGGCTGAAGCAGATGCCGCCCGCCAGCAGGACCTGTTGAACTATCAAATTCAGGAGATCGAAGCCGCCACCCTGCAAGAGGGTGAAGATGAAGAATTGAACGCCGAACTGAACCGGCTGGCGAACGCCGAAAAATTAGCCACGCTCTGTCAGAAAGCCAACAGCTTACTCGAAAGCAGCGAAGTAGAAGCCAGCGGGGCAATCGAACAACTGGGTGAGGTCAGCCAGGCACTGCACCGCATCGCCGAGATCGATCCTTCGGTATCTGAGCTAGCCGCGCAAAGCGATTCCGTGCTGGCGCTGGTGGATGAGATCAGCCGCGGGCTGCAAGATTACGTCGATACGGTGGAATACAATCCAAAACGCCTGGAACAGGTTGAGAACCGCATTTCACTCATCAATTCATTGAAACGGAAATATGGCACTTCTGTTGCGGACATTGTCGCCTTTGGTGAGAAATCCAAAAAACAGCTAGATCTGATCACGCACGCCGAAGAGCGTATTGTCGAATTGGAAACGCAAGAAAAAGCCATTCTTGACCAGCTTGCCCATAAAGCCCTGCTCCTCTCCCAAAACCGGCAGAACTTTGCGCAGGAGCTGGGAAAAAAGATGGAACAAGAGCTGGTAGATCTGCACATGGCGGGCGCCAAGTTCAAAGCTGACTTGCAGCACGAACCCGACGAGAACGGCTTGCTGATGGATGGGCAATCGGGGGTGCGTTTCGATGAGAACGGCATCGACCAGGTGGAATTCCTGATCGCTCCCAACCCCGGGGAAGGGTTGAAACCGCTGGTCAAGATCGCTTCGGGCGGTGAAACTTCCCGTTTGATGCTGGCGTTGAAGAACGTGCTGGCTGAAGCCGATACCATCCCCACCCTCATCTTTGATGAGATCGACCAGGGCATTGGCGGAAGGATCGGCGCGATCGTGGGAGAAAAACTGTGGCAGTTGGGCAAAAATCACCAGGTGTTGTGCGTAACCCATCTGCCGCAACTGGCTGCCTATGGCATCCAGCATTATCACGTTTACAAACACATCCAAGATGGCAGGACCATCACCATGGTGGATGACATCCAGGGAGAACGGCGCATTCATGAACTGGCTGCGATGTTTGGTGGTGACACACCCGCCAATTGCGACGCTGCGCAGGAAGCCCTGCAGAGCGCCAGCCAGCGAACCACCGCATTATCGGGTGCACAAAAGTAAGAGCAATTTCACAAAATTGCTTGACAATTTTCGTAAAACTGTGATATAAAAGAATCACCAAACGCTAGGGTGCCCCCCTCACCCTAGCGTTTGGCTTTTAAACAGCCGAATCATAGATTCCAGCTATAATGGAGTAAGAATTTCTACAACGCTGGAGGAATTATGAAAAAAAGATTTAAATTCTTGCGCACGCTGGCATCTGTTTTCAAGATCCTGGGCATCTTTCTTGCCGCTATCTCCCTGGTATGCGGGATCATTTTGGTCGTTCTTGCCCTCAGCAATGGGAATTTTTGGAGCTTGTTCGGTTTGGACGCCGCCACCGGTTTCACTACCGGCATAGCTTCCGGAATTCTCACCCTGGTGGGAGGATTACTGTACGGATTGGTGGTATATGGGTTCGGCGAAATGATCTATGTGCTCATTTCGATTGAGGAAAACACCTACAGAACCAGCACCTTTCTTGAAGAGATGCAAAAAGAAGAGCAGTGATAGCTTGCACCCCTTAAAATGCAGCCACCTTGACGATTCAAGACGGCTGGGGTATAGTATGCGCACTGAATTCTCAATGCCCCCGTAGCGCAATTGGACAGAGCGTTTGCTTGCGGAGCAAAAGGTTGCAGATTCGAATTCTGCCGGGGGCACCACCTTGGAGCGGATACACCGCTCCGCTCATTTTAATAACTGCAAGGTTCACATGAATCACTCAAAAAAACAAATTCTCCTCACCAATGACGATGGCATTGATTCGCCCGGGTTGTGGGCGGCGGCGGCGGCACTTTCCACCATTGGGTTCGTCACCGTGGTCGCACCGCGCGAAAAATGCTCTGCCATGGGGCGCGGTTTCGGCAGGCATGAAGACCACAAGATCGAAGTGCGGAAAATGAACATCAATGATCAGGAATGGGACGTGCATGCGGTGGGTGGAACCCCTTCTGAAACGGTCCTGCACGGAATTCTGGAAGTAATGCCAAAAAAACCCGACTTGGTGGTTTCCGGTATTAATTACGGAGAAAACATCAGCACCGATATAACCTATTCCGGAACAGTAGGCGCCGCCATCGAAGCCGCCTCGCTAGGCGTACCTGCACTTGCAACTTCCTATCAGGTGAACGAAGGGGATTGGAATTCGTACGCACAGGTAGATTTTTCGGTAGCCGCACATTTCACCAGGTTCTTCGCAGAGCGCCTTCTTTCTACAAAATTGCCACCCGATGTCCACCTGCTCAATCTGGTCATTCCGCAAAGCGCCACTCCTTCCACCCCCTGGCAGGTCACCCGCCTGGCTCCCGGTCGTTACTTCAATCCTTATATCAATCGACAGGGCGGATGGGACGACGAAGGTCATATCCATGCGCGCATCATCATTCACGACGATCTTCCCGAAGATTGCGATGTGGAGGTAGCGATCAAGAAAAAAATGGTGTCGGTCACACCGGTCAGTTTAGATTTGACCTCACGGGTTGACTTTAAGGCTTTGGATTCGTTGTTTCGAATCTGATGGTCTTTTTTGCAGCAGATCCATCAAAGTTCTGATGAACCTAGATGTTGAAGCGAATTTCGACAATATCGCCATCCTGAATCACATAGTTTTTGCCTTCCACGCGCAACTTGCCTCGGTTGCGTAATTCTGCAACGCTGCCTGCAGCCATCAGGTCGTCATATGCCATGATCTCGGCACGGATGAAGCCTTGCTGCATATCGCTGTGGATGGTGCCGGCTGCTTCAGGGGCGGTGGCGCCTTTGCGGACGGTCCAGGCGTGCACTTCTTTTTCTCCAGCGGTAAAGAATGAGAGCAATCCCAACAATTCATAGGATTCGCGGATCATGCGGTTGAGCCCTGGTTCTTCGATGCCATACTCCTGCAGAAAAAGCTGGGCTTCCTCTTCTGGTAATTGCGCAATCTCCATCTCGATCTTTCCTTGCAGCGGAATCAATTTGTACGCAGCAGCCGATGCGGTTAATGGGGGAAGCGGCTGCCCTTCCGCCAGGTTCAATACGATCAGCATGGGTTTGCGCGTTAAAAAACCGAATCCCTGGATCATGCGCTCTTCTTCATCGTCAAGCACCAGGGTACGCAGCGGTTTTTCTTGCTGCAAACTCTCGTTGAGCTTCTCAAATAGCCTGATTTCGCGTTCGACTTCGCCTTTGTCGCGCCCGCCCTTGTGCCCATCTTCGTGCAGGCGCGCCAGTTTGGCTTCGATTTTGATCTGGTCGTTGAGCAACAGTTCCGCATCCATACTCGCGATGTCACGCGCTGGATCAATACTGCTCAGCACATGAGGGATATTTTCATCGTCAAAACAGCGCACCACCTGGATGAAACCATCCATTTGCGATAGCTGGTTGAGCAGAGAACCGGAAAGTTCGCCTTTGTTCCCGCTTCCCAAGCCGGCGATGTCCACATAGGTAACCTTGGCGCGCACGGTCTTGCGAGCGGAAAAGAATTCCACCAGTTTATCCACGCGAATATCTGGCACATCTACCACACCGGTATGGATCTCCATCTTTCCCGCTGACATATCGGTGGGTTGGGAGGCACGGGTAAGAGCGTTGAAGATGGTAGTCTTGCCAGATTGCGGCAGTCCAATGATCCCTAATTTCATAGAAAAATCCTCATCAACGATTTCTTTTATATTGCACATTCCATTTTAACCCGAAACAGGGAAACTCGCCTTTGCCTGTCAAGGCTAAGTAGAAAGATCCTAAAGGTGAGCCAAATAGAAAGATCCTAAGGGTCTACCAGAAGGACAGGAGTACCGTCGAGTTTCTTGCCATAGGTACGCCAAGGGTGGTTGAGCGGGGGTGAATAGGAATGGGGATCAAGGGATTTGGAAGAGACAATACAAGCCTGTTTGGGTTGTTGGTGAAGGATTTGAAGAGAAAGAAGTTGATCATTGAGATAGGCAGAGATGGAACCACACGGATCCTGAACTAGCAGGACATCTCTGCCAACAAGATATTGGGGTGGTCTGTTGGTGATGATTTGATAAGTGACATGCTCGAAATGGATTTGTAAGTCTTTGGAGATGATGCGATGAGCATGGATAGAGAATAAGAAATCCAGGTCAATGGTTGGGTCAAGAGAAGCATGGACATCACCAGAAGAGCGGGGCAAAACAGCAAATTTATGGTTGTAGAAATGGAGAAAAGAAGGCAGATAGGCATTGGCATCCTGATAGGTGTTGATGTGATGGATACGTAGTTCTTTGACCAAACGATCCTGAAAGGTCTGGTGAGCACGCTCGACACGACCTTTGGCTTGAGGGGAATTGGCACAAATGAGTTCAATACCCAGGCTGCTCACCGCGCGGTTGAATTGGGTAATGGCATTGGTATTCAAGTTCACCCGGAAAACGCTGAATTTATCGCTGTAGAAAGCCAGAGGAATCCCCACTTTCTGGAAGTAAGATTTACACAACTTGGCATAAGCAAAAAAGCTTTCATGTGCTACAAATTCAGCTGCCAGCACCGCGCTGGTAGCATCATCCACAAACAAAAGTAAACAAGCTTGGGGTCCACGTTCTTCCAACCAGGCATGATAGGATCCATCGATTTGCACTAATTCCCCCCTGCAATAGCGACGTTCTCGTTGGGGATGAGGTATCTTCTTTTTCTTTGTTTTGGGATAATGCATCCCTTCCTCGATCATGATCTGCCGTATGGTCTCTTTGCTGACATGCAGCCCCTTGAGTTCTTCCAGCTTTTCCATCATCAATGTTGGACCAAAACCCTCAAGGATCGGATCATCCATGAATTCTACGATCTCCTGCCGCTTCAACCTTTTCATGCGATGGTTGCTCGGTTTCCCGCGCTGCCCAGATACCAGTCCTGCATCCCCTTGTTGTCGATGTCGGGATAGTAAACTTCGAAAATACCGTTCACTGATCCCCAACTTTTCCGCCCCTTCTTTTTGTGTGATCCGTTTTCCCTCTGCCTGCTCGATGACGCTCTTCCGTCTCAGTTCCTCAGCCGTCATTGCTATTGTCCTTGTCATGGTCGTGTGTCCTCTATTAGGACATTTTAACTTTGCCAGTTTAGGTCTTTACTACTTTGCTTCTACAGAAACTCGCCTTTGCCTTGACCGGACTTTCAAATTTGGATATACTTTCTTCATGCCTGCCGGAGTGGCGGAATTGGCAGACGCGCACGACTCAAAATCGTGTTCCCTCGGGATTGTGGGTTCGATTCCCACCTTCGGCATCACAAAACCAGCTTTTTGCTGGTTTTTGCTTTACCCACAGGCTTTTCTTTTCTTGCTTTCCACGTCTCTCTCATCCTGTTCTGCTCGTATAATTGGGATAGTTCAAGGTCTTAAAAATTTGCACGATACAATCAAATCACTATCTTTCTGGAGGGTGCTTTGAATAAACAGTTCAAGATTGCGATCCCCATGGCTGGTTTGGGAACCAGAATGCGCCCGCACACCTGGAGCAAACCCAAACCGCTCATCCATGTCGCCGAAAAAACGGTTCTCGATTACGTCCTTGATCAATTCAGCAGCGTTCCGGATCGAAAGAACGCCGAATACATCCTGATCATCGGACCCAACCAGCGCGAACAGATCGAACCCTATATCCATGAAAAGCATCCTGAAAAGAAAGTGCATTTTGTGGTGCAAGAGCAGATGCGCGGTCAATCAGACGCGTTGTACCTGGCACGGGAATATTTGCACGGTGCGGTTCTCATGGCTTTTTCCGACACGCTCATCGAAACCGACCTTTCCTTCCTGGCAGATGAAAAGATGGATGGCATTGCCTGGGTAAAGCCCATCCCCGACCCGCGTCGGTTTGGCGTGGCAGAGGTGAACGAAACCGGGCGGGTTGCGCGGCTGATCGAGAAACCGCGTGATAGGAAAAACAACCTGGCGGTGGTCGGTTTTTATTATTTTAAAGAAGGGCGAGAGCTGGTCAGCGCTATTCAAGAACAGTTTAAACGCGATATCAGTCTAAAGGGAGAATACTTTCTGGTAGATGCCATCAACATCATGATCGAGAAAGGGGCAGCTTTTAAGACGAACAGCGTGGAGGTCTGGTTGGACGCAGGCAAACCAGACGCCCTTCTCGAGACGAATAAATATCTGCTCGATCACGGCAGCGCCAACAGCGAGCAGGCACTGAGCCGTAAAGGGATAACGATCGTTCCGCCAGTGTACATCCATCCCAGCGCAACGATCAGCTCTTGTGTGATCGGTCCGTACGCGTCCATCTCCTCTGCTTGCGAGATCTCCAACTCCATCATCCGCAATTCCATCGTGGAAGAAGGGGCGGTGATCAAAGAGATGATCCTTGAGAATTCTTTGATCGGACGCAATGCATCCATTGAAGGGCGCGCCGAACAGATGAACATCGGGGATGACTCCTGGATCGAGATCTAGATTTCCATTTTCTGATTTAAAACAAAAAAGGGATGATTTTTCTATCTGGATTTTCTCACCATCCTCACGTATACTACGATGAAATTTTTCCCACACATATCCAGACAACAAGGAGCAGCAATGCAAAAAGATTACCTGTGCCAAAAAGTGAGGGGATTACACCCATCCATCATCCGACAATTCTTTGACATTGCTGCTACTATGAAAGATATTATTTCGCTGGGTATTGGCGAACCCGATTTCACCACCCCCGAACCCATCGTCAATGCCGGCATGGAAGCTCTGCGCCAGGGGCAAACCCATTACACGTCCAACATCGGTATGGTCAAATTACGCGAAGCAATCGGTGCGCATCTGCAGCAACTGTACGGCGTAACCTACCAGCCTGACGAGATCATCATCACGGTGGGGGGCTCAGAAGCTTTATATCTGGCGACCACTGCATTGCTCGAAAACGGGGATGAGGTGATCATCCCCACACCTTGCTTTGTTTCCTACCAGCCCGAAGTAACGTTGGCTGGCGGCATCCCGGTGGAAGTGCCCACCTGCATGGAAGAGGGTTTCAACCTGAACATCCCGGCTATCGAAAAAGCCATCACCCCGCGCACCAGAGCTGTGATCGTCAACTCTCCCAACAACCCAACCGGAGCAGTTGCAGCGCACGATTGCATGCTGGAGCTGGCGCGCATCGCCGAAGAACACGACCTGATCATCATCTCTGATGAGATCTATGACCGTCTGGTTTATGGGGTTGAACATACTTGTTTTCCGGCTCTCCCTGGTATGCAAAAACGAACCATCCTGGTGGGAGGGTTTTCCAAAGACTATGCCATGACCGGTTGGCGCCTGGGGTATATTGCTGCACCGCCTGAACTGATCAAGGGCATGCTGCTCATTCACCAGTACACCATCATGACCGCCCCCACCATGTCGCAGGTGGCAGGCATCACCGCCATTCTGGATTGTGAGGGGCATGTGGAAGCCATGCGCAAGGAATACGACAGTCGTCGGCGATTAATTGTCGATGGTTTGAACACCATTGGCTTACCCACTGTGGAACCGCATGGCGCATTCTACGCCTTCCCCAAAGTCAATGTGACCGGGCTGGATGAATCCACCTTTGCAAAACGATTGCTCAACGAAAAGAAGGTGGCTGTTGTGCCAGGGATCGCTTTTGGAAGAGCCGGCGAGGGGTTCGTGCGCTGTTCGTATGCCACCGCCGCCGACCAGATCGAAGAAGCGCTGGATCGTATCGACCAATTTGTAAAATCGCTATAAAAGCTGGCGTGAGAATGGTAAAATCAGGGACAATTCAGCGTCCCGAGATGAACCATGCAGTATTACAGCGATATTGGTTTGGAAGTTCACGTAGAGTTATCCACCCGCACAAAAATGTTCTGCGGCTGCCCGGTGGTTGACCCAACCGTGGCGCTGCCCAATACCGCCGTATGCCCGGTTTGTCTGGGCATGCCTGGTACGCTACCGGTGGTCAACAAGCAGGCTGTGGCATTTGCCATCAAAGCCGGCTTGGCGCTGCACTGCCAGATCGCCGAACGCAGCGTTTTCGCGCGCAAGAATTATTTTTATCCCGACCTTCCCAAGGGATATCAGATCTCCCAATACGAACTGCCTATTTCTTACGAGGGATGGATCACCATCAATTCCTCCCAAGGGAAAAAGACCATTCGCATTCGCCGGGCACACCTCGAAGAAGATACGGGAAAGTTGAACCACTGCAATCAAGAAAGCGAACCCCATTCATTGGTCGACCTCAATCGCGCCGGCATTCCCTTGCTGGAGATCGTGAGCGAGCCCGACATGCACTCGATCGAAGAAGTGCGCGCCTACAGCCAGGAACTGCGCTTGCTGCTGCGCTATCTGGGAGTTACCAGCGGAGATATGGAAAAAGGCGCCATGCGTTTTGAAGCCAATGTATCCATGCGCGCCAATCAGCAGGAAGCCCTTGGCACGCGCGTGGAGATCAAGAACCTCAACAGCATTCATGCCATGGAAAAAGCCATCGCGTATGAGCTGGTGCGTCAGCAGAAGATCCTGGAAGAAGGGGGCGTGGTTCTGCAGGAAACCTTGGGGTGGAGTGAGAACCGTTCGGAAACTTTCACGCAACGCAGCAAGGAAGAAGCGCATGATTATCGCTATTTTCCCGAGCCTGACCTGCCACCTTTGATCGTCGAACGAGCCTGGACCGAAAGCGTTGCTGCTGAGATCCCAGAGCTTCCAGAGCAGAAACGTGCACGCTACCAGGGTGAGTTGAACCTGCCGGTTGATAAGAGTGAAGCAGTGATCCAAGACAAAGCGGTCAGCGCTTATTTTGATGAAGCGCTCAAAGCTGCTGATGACATCGCTGCCGACACCATCGCCAATTGGATCATAGGCGATTTGTTCGCCTGGTTGAACGAATCAGGCTGCTCTATTCAGGAAATAAAGATCTGCCCCCATGAATTGGTGAACCTGATCCGTTTCAACCAACAAAAAGTGATCAACAAGAATTCCGCCAAAGAGATCCTACAAGACATGCTGCGGAGCGGAAAAACTGCACAAGGGGTCATTCGTGAAAAAGGGATGGAACAGATTTCCTCCACCCTCGAACTGGAAAAGGTGGTCACGCAGGTTTTGCAACGTTATCCTGCCGAAGTCGCCAGCTACCACGCCGGAAAAGAAACGGTGTTCAACTGGCTTTTCGGTCAGGTAATGCAAGCTACGCAAGGAAAAGCCGATCCGCAAAAAGTGCGGGAGATCCTCAAAAAGGCTCTTGCGTAGGATCAGACACCAGTTGCCCACCTGTTATCCGCAAGACATCATCCCGATTGGAGAGTTTCTTCATCTTGACGCACGCATGGTTCCTTATAAACTAAGGGTATACAATCAGGGCAATCAAGATCGAACCCCGTATGAATATCGTTCATCTTTTGTCTTGCTTAAAACCAAAGTTATTGGAGAGAAAGTAGCATGAATGAAACAACCAATGCCTTTCAAATGGCTCAACAGCAGTTTGACCATGTGGCAGAACAGCTAAGGTTGGACCCCCAGGTACGCGAATATTTACGCTGGCCAATGCGCGAATACCATTTTCGTATTCCCGTACGCATGGACGATGGAACGATAAAATCGTTCGAAGGTTTCCGCGTGCAGCACAATGATTCTCGCGGTCCTTGCAAAGGCGGGATCCGCTTCCACCCTTCTGAAACAATCGATACTGTTCGCGCGCTGGCAACCTGGATGACATGGAAGTGTGCGGTCGCCGATATCCCACTGGGGGGCGGTAAAGGAGGCGTGATCGTTGATCCCGCAACCCTCAAGGTTTCAGAAAAAGAACGCCTGTGCCGCGGTTATATTCAGAAGATATGGCAAAACATCGGTCCACGCCTTGATGTACCCGCTCCAGATGTTGGCACCACCCCCCAAATGATGGGCTGGATGATGGATGAATACTCCAAGCTGGCCGGCGAATACACCCCTGGCGTGATCACCGGAAAACCCGTCGGTGGTGGTGGATCGCAGGGGAGAACCGAAGCTACCGGCTATGGCGTCATTTACAACCTGCGTGAAGCCATGTTGCGCTTGAAGATGGATTCTGCCAAATGTTCGGTCGCCATTCAGGGCTTTGGAAACGTAGCACAATATGCGGCTATCGGTTTTAAAGAATTGCTGAAAGGCAAGGTGATTTGCGTTTCTTATTGGGATCGCCACGATCGCACCTCCTATGTGGTCAGCAATGAAGATGGCATTGATGGGCGCTTCTTGCAATCTATCACCGACCAGTACGGCACCATTGACAAGGAAAAAGCCAAGACTGCCGGATACAAAATCGAAGACGGTAGCGTTTGGCTGCAAAAAGATGTCGATGTGCTCATTCCCGCCGCTATTGAAGGGCAGATCAATGCCGAAACAGTACTGCAGGTCAGCGACAAAGTTCGCATCATCGCCGAAGGCGCCAACGGTCCCACCACGCCCGAAGCGGATGAAGTGTTGAAGAAAAACAACGTTTTCGTCATCCCCGATTTTCTGTGCAACGCGGGTGGGGTGACCGTCTCATACTTTGAAAGCGTACAGAACGACATGAACTTTTACTGGACGCGCAAAGAGGTTTTAGAGCGGCTGGATGATAAGATCACCGAAGCCTTCCAGAGCGTGTATGAAATGAGCGAAGGCGAAAAAGTATTCATGCGCGATGCAGCTTATATGGTCGCTATCAACCGTGTTGTCACCGCCATGCAGTTGCGCGGTTGGATATAAGCCGACGCTTCTTGAACGAAAAGCCAGATGAAACTGTCTGGCTTTTTTTATTCTCGTTATTTCCCACAGGTAAGGGAATGGCTAAAACAGTGGATCATCGAATGCATCCGAGTAATACTGCTTCGCTTTGGGAACCGTATCCACCGTCAAGATGTAGACCCTGTTTTTTTGTTGCCGACAAAGGTGAGCAATTCATCCATCTCGGCAGCTTTGACTTCCTTGGGTAGCGGCACCTCTGGCAAGCTGACGGCACTGGCTTGAACCCATAAGGAGACGGTACGATGATGAATACCAAAATGGCGGGCAATGCGGCGCAAATTCATGCCATCGACTTTATATCCACCCCCAAAAAATTTTGTTGATCTATGTTATCGCTTATTCTTTGGGATATATCTTTTTGCCAGGTAAATCTCAAAAAAAGGAATGGGTTTGTATAAAGTTTTCAGAGAGGAAACGAGAAAATGTTTTTCCATTTCATCCTTTACATCGTAAACGTTTCTAGTATGGTAGTG